>ENA-OREN01000157-OREN01000157.1-marine-metagenome-genome-assembly--contig:-NODE-157-length-100503-cov-8.669846_pt1 | contig 100503 bp, 85 predicted proteins | sample MGYA00248624_ERZ508555 | MGnify/ENA primary metagenome ERZ508555 (study PRJEB26222, sample SAMN06267773) | marine metagenome | isolation source: Saanich Inlet, British Columbia, Canada | place...
GCACGCCGCCAGCGTTCGTCCTGAGCCAGGATCAAACTCTCCATTGTATGTTTGATTCTGTACTGTCTTTGTCACCCAAAAAGGGTGACGCTCAAATCCAATTTAATTGGACCACTCATACCTAATTTTCAAAAAACGAAAAATGCTGTCCAAGACAGCCCGGAATAATAAGACTCTATGTAAAGAGTCTGCAAGTTATATTTAATAAAAACTAATTTATTTTATAATAAAGTCTGGAGTTTCAAAATCCATGAACCTTTCAATTGGTAACTTCTTAGAAACATTACCTGCATAACGGCTAACTAATTTTTTATTTGCACCGTCAATATCATATACTGTTTTCCACATACTTCCAGCATATAGTCCTAAAGCAATGAGGGCGGGAGGAACAATTATGGAAACTCCTCTTTTAGAATTTAATGTTAATTCAGTCGGCAAAGGATAGTTTAAAGACTTTTTAAAATTTTCATTTAAATCATAAGAGATTGGTGCTGTTTTTTGGCGATTACCCACTATAGGGACAGAACCTTTTTGGGATAAGGTTACAGAAGTAAGCATAGCTGTATATAGCAAAAAAGATGAGCCCATTGTACCAATTGCATTCTCTTTTTGCTTAAGATATATAAATCCTCCTCCAGGAGCGAGTGAAGAAAGCAGGGCTGTATTTTTTTCTTTAAGTGGTGCATTCCTTGCAGTATTGATGGCCTTATACCATGGTCGAATTTGTCTTGAATAATGACTAAGATCAAAAAGTGCTTCTGATGTTTTAAATGCTTGCTGAGCTTCATCCCATTGCAAAGATTGAAAATGAGCGTATGCACGAAAAATCATTTCATAAGGATCTTTAGAATTACTAGTACTATCTATCAAACTTGAATAATTTTTATTAATTAAATCAATATAGTAGAGTTGATACTTTGCAGCCTTAATTGCTACTTCATTTGCTATTTCTTCATCTAAAATTCGATTATAATAATTTTTTGCTAAATCCCAATTTTCCATATTTTCATAACATTTTCCAATCTGAAAATATGTTGCTATCTGTAATTCATCATTTGGATATTTATATAAATATTGGAAATAACTTAAAAGTGCACGTTCATAAAATCCTTCACTATATAAAAAGGTCGCAAAGTTTACAAGCTCTTCTCTTTGGAATTTTGTGAAGTTCTGCCATTCAACTTTTACATCGTCTGGGCTTAAATATTTTTCTTGAGCATTAACACCTGTGAAGAAAATAATTAATAAGAATATTTTAGAACGTAAAAAGATTTTAGACCTCAAATAATAATGCACAATATAAATGAGAAAAAAGAAAAGGTAAAGCCTAAGCAGAGCGACGATGACGACGCATAAATGGCTTTTTACCTTTAGATATGAATTCTTTTGTAATGGTAATCTTTACAACAAAATCTTCTGAATACTCTGGAAGATTAAACATTAAATCAAGCATCGCACTTTCCATTACAGATCTTAAAGCCCTTGCACCTGACTTTCTTTCCATCGCTAATCGAACAATTTCAATTAGAGCTTCTTTTCTAAAGATTAACTCTATTCCTTCCATTTTAAATAACTTTTTATACTGTTTTACTAAAGAATTTTTTGGCTCAAGCAATACTCGCATCAAAGCAGATTCATCTAAGTGCTGAAGGGTTGAAACAATTGGAAGCCGACCAATAAGTTCAGGAATAAATCCATACTTCATCATATCTTCAGGTCGAACCTCTTTTAAAACTTCATCTTCTTTTTCTGTTTTAGCTAATGACTTTGTAAAGCCTATTTCTGAAGTATTAATTCGTTGATTAATAATTTCAGTTAATCCATCAAATGAACCACCGCAAATAAATAAAATATTTTTTGTATCAATTGGTATTAGACTTTGTTCTGGATGTTTACGTCCTCCTTTTGGTGGTATGTTTGCAACCGTTCCTTCTAAAATTTTTAATAAAGCTTGCTGAACCCCTTCACCAGAAACATCCCTTGTTATTGATGGACTAGAACTTTTTCTGCCAACTTTATCAATCTCATCTAAATAAACTATTCCAGCTTGTGCTTTATAAATATCATAATTTGCAACTTGAACTAAACGAACTAAAATATTTTCAACATCTTCTCCAACATATCCAGCCTCGGTTAAGCTCGTTGCATCTGCTATAGCAAAAGGAACTGCTAAAAATTTAGCAAGTGTTTCTGCTATAAGTGTTTTACCTGTGCCAGTAGGGCCAATAACTAAAATATTACTTTTATCTAATTCTACATCATCTTTAGCATGATTTGATAAAATTCTCTTATAATGATTATAAACAGCTACTGCTACCGCCCTTTTAGCACGTTCTTGGCCAATTACATACTGATCTAGGTATGCTTTTATTTCTGAAGGCCTATAAAGTTCAGGTAATGATTCGCTTTTTTCACTTCCAGTTGGATCCAATGGTGTAGGTATTTTCATTCTAGTAATTATTTTCTTGCAGTAAGAATTGAATCAATGAGACCATACTTTTTTGCTTCATCTGAGCTCATAAAGAAATTTCTATCTGTATCTTTTTCTATTTTGGTTAATGATTGTTTTGTATTCTTAGATAGAATTTTATTTAAGTTTGATCTTAAACGTAAGATTTCATCTGCTTGAATTTTAATATCAGAAGCTTGACCTTCAGCTCCACCTAAAGGTTGATGTATCATAATTCTAGCATTAGGTAACGCAGACCTTTTCCCTTTTTTTCCACCAGATAATAAAAAAGCTCCCATACTAGCTGCTTGCCCCATACAAATGGTAGCAACATCAGGTTTAATATAATTCATAGTATCATAAATACCCATGCCAGATGTTATAATCCCACCTGGTGAATTGATGTAAAGATAAATATCTTTTTCACTATTTTCAGCTTCAAGAAATAATAATTGAGCAATAATTACTGAAGCTACATTATCATCAATTGGCGTCCCTAAAAAAACAATGCGTTCTTTCAATAACCTTGAATAAATGTCATAAGCTCGCTCAAAGCGACCAGTTTGTTCAACAACCATTGGAATCAATTGATTTGATATATTTTTAGTCATAATCTTCTCAGGGTTTATTATCAGATTGTTTACGTAAGTCTTTTGTATTCACAACAACTTCTTTGATTTTCGCAAATTCTACTAAATAAGCCAAGATTTTTTTTTCAATAATGTCATCTTCTAATCTTGATCTATTACTTGGTTTTTTAAAGAATTTATCTATTTCTTTTGATTGGTTTGGACTCTCTTCTTTGCGTCGTTCTATTTCATCTGACAATTCATTTTTAGGGACATCAAATGATTGGTCTCTTATTAATTCATTTCGTATTAAGTACCATTTTAAATTACGTTCTGCAACCGGCTTGTATGCTTCCTTTACCTTATCTTTATCTAACTGGCCTTGTTGGTTATTTTTTGTTACATCATCAACCATATGATTCAAATATGATTCTGCCATAGAAGGTGGAAATTCTGGGTTGGTTTTATCAATCAATGCATCCGTTAATTGCTGATTAAAAGCTTCATTTGCACGTTGCGCATATGCTTTTTCTAATTGTTCTTGGACTTTCTTTCGATATTCTGAAATATTTTTTGCCTTTGGATCAACTAACTTTACAAAATCTTCATTTAATTCTGGCAAAACTTGTCGCTCAACATTTTTTACTGACAATTCATATGTACCCAAAGTTCCTTTTTCATCTTGTGGTACTGAAACTCTAACTTTATCTTCAGGCTTTACTCCTTCTAAATTCTTTTGATTAGCGCCATCAAATGGAGTTTGTCCAATTTTAATATAACGCGTCTCTAATTTTTTACCAATAATAGGTAAACCTGAGTCATCCAGTTCTTGTAAATCACAAATTACAAAGTCTTCTATTTTTGCGCCATCTTCAATTGTCTTGACTTCAGCGTGACCTTGTCTCACTTCATCAATTGCCATATCAATATCTTCTTCATCAGTGACATATTTAGTCTTCTCAACTTTTAATGTGTTCTTTTTTAACTTTGGCAATTTAATTTTTGGTTCAACTTCAAAAGCAACTTTGAATTTAAAATGCTCCCCATAATGAAAATGAACATCACTAATACTTCCCATATTTACAGGGACAATTTTTTCTTCTTCAAGAGCTTTGGAATAATATTTATTGACTGATTTGTCAATAAAGTCTGCTTCAATGGATGGCTGGAACTGTCCCATAAGAACCTTCCGAGGTACTTTCCCAGGGCGAAATCCTGGTAATTTAATTTTTTTGGAAAATGTTTTTATTGCATTTTCAAAATCAGCTTCAATCTCAGACCATGCTAAATCAATAATGAGTTCACGTGAAAAAGTATTGAGTTCTTTAAGTTTTATATCCACTATTTTTCCTTCAAAAATTGAGCGGGAATCTACCGTTTATTTAGCATTCGCATGATCAGTTTTTATATTATTTTGTTTTTTTGCATTACAATATATACAAATATTACCCACTTGAACATGATATCCACATTCATGACAATCCCATTCATCTATATCTAAATCACTATAATATTTTTCTGAATTATTTGATTGAGCTATCATTGCCACTAGTGCAAGAAAAAGAAAAAGAAAAAGAACAATAAAATAAAGGGATGTTCCCATAGTTAAAAGTATATGGTTATTTGAATTAAAAATATTAATAAGTTTAAAAAATAAAAAGAAAACGCCCTACCAACAAAAGTCAATAGGGCGCAAATAAAATAGTAACTAGAATTCAATCTACTGTCTTAAGCGGTAAACAACACCTTCCATGGTACTTAAAAATTTATCGACCTGACCATAGGTGTGAAACATATATTCCATTTCTTCATAGCTATCTACTGGGTAAGATTCCACATCATAATCACGAAGAAAATTTGCCTCCATCTTAACAAGCATATCTCTTAATACTATCTTTGGTATTTCTTTTTCACGAAGAAAATTTACCTGCATATTTAACTGACCATCAGAAGTCATGTGAAAGAGAGGTAGAATTCCAAAATCTGAATTGCAACGAAAAGTAAAAGTACCATGATCATCACCACGGCCCCATGACATTTCACTAGCATGCTCTTCCGAAAATTCAATTATTTTTTCACCAATTTTAGCTATTTCTCTTGAACATTTATTTCTTAAATCTTCAACAAACTGCTCTTTATTCCATTTTGACATATTTTATTAAATCCTAAATAATGTGAGATTAAGGTGAGAAAGAATTTAAAGCATTTTAATTATATGAGAAAGGAATGGATTATTAAAATTGAAACCCAAATAAATTTATATTTGTTGAAAATGATATTCTCATTCTATCTTTAACCCAATTAAAATCTTTTACTGATTTATTTTCTAATTCCCAGCTTTGATATAATGGCAAGATTAAAGGGCCAAACTTCAAACCTACAGTTGTAAATGTATCATTAAAATCTTTACCACCAGCTAAATCAATATAAAAGGGAACACTTGGAGTTATATTTATTCCCCATACACTATTTGTAGTTGAGGTTGGAGAGCCATCTTTATTCATAAGATATCCTCTTAACCCTGGTCCCTCATTAATATATTGATTCTGCAAAATCGCACCATTTGATCTTCCAGTTCTATCATAAACATAGGATGTAAAATTAGGGTCTACTCCACCACTAAGATAGGTTCGAAACTGTTTAGGAGGATTAACATTATTTATAAAGTTTCCTGCCCAAAATCTAATTTCAGTGCTTATTTTTTGAGAAAATTGAAAATTAACTTTAGTATCAGTCCATACTTTTGCGAATCCACTACTCGCAATAATTCCCGTGTTAAATGAGGACCTATTTAAGATACCATCCAATTTTCTATTAAGTTGATATTCAAGTGAAAAAGTTGTCACTGAACTCAGAGAATATATAAGTGTATCAAACGCACCTGATTCTAGTTTTGAATAATTCATACCAACTACAATATTCTTTTTGGAGAAATCTGAATAATTATTTGGTAAAAAGCTCCCATTAAATTTTATAGAACCACCGGTATTACCTTGATATTTCATTCCAGAAATAGAGAAAAAAGATTTTTTAAAAAAATTATTAGTTTCAAAATTTTTTCTATGAAAAAACTTTAATGCTGGCTGATTATTATTAAAATCCCACATAGGCTGAAAAGAAGTCGTTGAAGTATATCCAGGAGTTCCACCTTTGTATAACATTGTACCCGGTGTCCATCCATTATAATAATTGTAGCTAAAAAGCCATGGCAAAATATTGATTTCATTATCAAAATAATTTGGTTGATTCCATATCCAATTAAAGTGTAGCTCTTTTCGAGTTGAGTTATTTTCTCTTTTAACGTCAGGCATATGCTCATCAGGATCAATTATTGCATACCAAGTTCCTTCAGGCCCTGAAATATTTTTTCTCCAATTAATATTCTCAAGCCATCTTCTTTCTAAAATTTTATGATTATCTCCATAAAAGACAACTTCAACAGGAGTTTTTAAATCACCATGATTTGAAATTGTGAATTGTTCTCTATCTTTATTTATGGAGTAATCAACATAATCAGTTGAATTAAATACCCCATCAAAATACCAGTTGAGATCTTTGTCAGTATGCTTTTCAACAATTTTTTGAAAATCTTCCGGATACGGATGCCTAAATTTCCATACGTCATAGTAATCTTGCATTATTTCATCCATTTTCTCTTCACCTAAATAATGCTGTAAAAAACGTGTAAAAACTGCTGTTTTACTATAATTTTGACCGTAATTACTACCTTTATATTCATCGGCCTTAAGATTTAAAGGTTGAGCGTTTTGGCTCTTTGCAGATAAAGAATATTGAAAATACTCAAACCAGCTAAATTTTAAGTCTTTAGCTATTCCTAGCTTATCTTGGATTAAAGGAATTACAACAAATCTTTCATTATCCTTTTTATATTTATCTTGCCAATATCTTATACAAGAATATTCATTTAAACCTTCATCCATCCAAGTATGATAGCGTTCATTACTACCTATAATGCCATAAAACCAATTATGCCCAACCTCATGCATAATCACCATTTCAAGAAGGTGCTTGCTTGGCATTGAAGCTATAACTGTAATATTAGGATACTCCATTCCTCCACCTGCAGATAAGTCTCCATCCACTGCCGTTATATGGTTATATGGATAATCACCATAGTAACGACTGTACCAATATCCCGAGTCATGCAAATATTCAATTGAATTTCTCCAAGTTTCAGCATTCTTTGGCAAATAGAAAGACCATAAAGTAACTTTTCGAGATGAATTAGGAAGAGTTAACTCCCCTTTTTGAACCAACCATTTCTTATCTGCGAACCATGCAAAATCATGGACATTCTTTTGTCTAAAATGAAGTGTTTTAATTTTAGAAGTTGATGCTTCAGCATTAGAGTTTTTTGAAGATTTTTGAGTAGAAGGATTTTGCTTAACTCCTACACTTATATTTATCGCTTTAGTTTTTGTCTTTTGATTTTTCTTAATCCATTGACTGAGTTCTTTTTTTGGTAAGCGATTCAAAGAGTCTGTTATTGATGTTAAGCCATCTAGCCATGAATATTCCTTTTCTCCATCTATTATATCTCCTGTAGCCATTACCCTATAATCTTTAGGAAGAGTAATTTTTACATCAAAAGTCCCAAATTCAGAAAAGAATTCACCTTGATTTAAGTAAGGCATTGGATGCCAACCCTTGCGATCATAAACAGCTGGCTTAGGGTACCACTGAGTAATCTCATAATGTTTACCTGAATGACCAAGTCTTGAGAAAACTTTAGGTAATTTAACAAAAAAAGGTGTCTCAATTGTGATTGATTCACCCGGGTTAAGTGGTTCAATTAAATTTAACTTCACTACATCAACCCAATCAGGATGATAAGACCATTCCACTTTCTTACCATTAACTGAGAAATCTAGACTATCAATAAACCCACGACTCAATGAATCAGAATTAGCAAACTTAGAATTAGGACCAGCTTGTTTTGCATAAGCTGTAGAATCATTTTTATATGCGTTAGGCCAAATATGAAACCAAAGGAACGAAAGCTCATCAGGTGAATTATTAGTATAAATAATTTTTTCAAACGCAGATAATGTATGATTATTATCATCAAGTTTTACAGTTATATCATAATCAACTTTTTGTTGAAAATAATCCTGAGAATGAACAAAAGTAATTGATAAAACAAAAAAACAAACAACTAGATATTTCATAATAAACTCAATTAATCGTTAAGTGAATTTAAATAATACTTAATGAGATAAATATTCTAATTCTTTATCTTGGGTTTAATTTGGCTTAATAAAGCTGGTAAGAAAGTAAGATCTCCAATTAATGCAGTAATAATTGTTATCACTGACAACATTCCAAATTCGACCGTAGGGGTGAAAGTAGATAAAGTTAACACTAAAAATCCAGCTGATAGAATAGCCGTTGTAGACATCATTGCTATTCCCGTTCCTAACATTGTTGAATCATTCGCTTGTCTATAATGTTGATTAGATAGTTCCATTCTGTAGCGAATTAAGTAATGAAGTGTATCATCTACGGCTATACCAAAAGCTACTGCAAAAGTCATAGCAGTTGCAGGTCTTAAGGGAATTTGTAAAAAGCCTAAAACTGCAGCCATTACCATCATTGGAATAATATTAGGAAGAATTGATATGAAAGCCATTTTAATTGATCGAAATAAAATAACCATCAAGAATGTTATAATAATTAATGCAACCAAAAAACTCGCTAATAAATTTTTAACTAAATAATTATTTGTTCTTAAAGCAAGAAAAGCAGTGCCAGTTACTTCAGCGGTCATGCCATTTGGAATTACAGTATCTATATATGTATTTATTTCTTTTTCAATTTCAGCACTTCTGCGTGAATCAATATCTTTTATTTGTGCTGCTACCCTAAGTTTTGTTAAATCTGAATTAATTAGTGAATTAAATTCACTATCATATAAAAGCATATACTGAGAAATAACTTCTCTTGATGATGGTAAACTATAAAAAGATTTAGTACCCTCATTCATGGCTTGGTTTATTGCTTTTAAATAATCACTAACAGAAACTACTTTGCCAATCTCTGGTATTTTTGAAATATATGTAGCTAAATCATCTGCAAATGATATAACTGCTATATCTTGAATGTCTTGAAAATTATTATTTTCATCGATTGAAATAATAATTTCTACAGGTAAAACAGATCCCATTTTATTTTCAGCTAATCGCATATCTTCTAAAAGAGCATTACCTGGCCGAAGATCATCTAATAACTTAGAATGTGGATTTATTTGAAGGGCTCCAAATAAGCCAATTATAGTTATCATAATTCCAGTCAAGATTATTATTTTGGGATGATTCCTAACTATTAGTATTAATCTATTAACAACTTTAACCCTATAGCCGCGTGAATATGCATCTAGTTTTGTTTTAGGTGTTTTGCTTAATAGCATCAGTGTTGATGGTATAAATAAAACCGTAATTATAAATGCAAAAAAAACTCCAAGTGCTGTAAAAATACCAAATTCTTTTACTATTTCTATATTCACCATTGATAAAGCACCAAAGCCTATTGCGGTTGTAATACTTGTTAAAAATATAGCTGTTCCAATTTTTTGCAATGTCTGAGTTAAAGCTTCTTTTTTGTTTCCAACTAAATACAAAGTATTATAATATTTTACTAAAAAATGGACTGAGTCACTTATACCAACAACCATTAATAAAGTTGGAATAATATAACTAATTATATTAATTGTTATACCAGATGCAGTCATAAAACCTAGTGTCCATATTATTGTTAATAAAACAACAATTAATGGCAAAACTAATCCTACTAAAGATCTAAATAAAATTGTTAATAAAAAAATTAGCATAATTAGAACTGGAAACAAAAAAGTGATATTATCTGCAATCATATATTGCACATAACGAGTTCTAATTATTGGAAGACCAGTTTGATGCCAAGTCCAATCTGTTCCTAATTGCAATTCATCAATCTGCCTAACAATAGATTCTCGACTATCATGCTCATTATATATATCAGAAACTTCTAAAACAATAGAAGCAATTTTACCATCACCTGAGATTAAATAATTCGTTAATAATTTAGAATTAAGAATACGTTCTTTTGCATTTTCCAATGAGTCGATTGATTGTGGTATGTATTCATAGACTGGAGAAAGTAGATATTCACCTCCATCAGTGAATAAGTCAATATTTGTTAAACTAGTAACTTTATTTATGCCTTCTATATTCTCAAAAGCATGAACCATTTTTTTATTTTTTAATAAATTATTATATGAAAATGGGTCATCTGATTCATAGAGTAAAAATATTCTATTATCTACACCATCAAATTCTTCACGAAAATTTAAATATCTACTAATGACTGGATCGTTCTGGCTAAATAATTGCTCAATTGAAAAATCCATTTTAATACTAGGTAGAAAACTACCAAGTATAATGGTTATAGTAATTAATAACGATAAGGTTACTTTAGGATAACCAAGTATTTTATTAATTAATTTATAGGTAAAATTAATTTTTTACTCTTTAATAAGACTATTTACTAGTTAAATCATTAAATAATGACAACTTGGATTTGCTTGATAAAGTTTGAGAATGAAAATAATCTTTATATTGAATTTGCAATTTTATTTCTTCATTATTCTCAAAAAGTGGAATCAATTCTTGATTAATCTTAAAATTTACGTAATGGACGGAACTTATTTTATCTGATTCTTCTCGACCTGCTTCAAACTCAGCATTAATCTTTTGTCCTTTAATTTCAAAAAATAAACTTTCGCCTTCCGTTAAGCCAATAAATTGATTTAAAATAGATTTAATCTTTGATTCCTCTGTTACTTCAATGAATAAAGTTGCGCTAAGAGAATTACTTTTTGGCAAAAGTGAATTATAAACTTCAATTTCTTCTTGAATAGTTTCATCATGCACTAACCGCTCAGCGCGCATAATTTCTTGAATCTGAAATTTCATTGTTCTTCTATTTTCAAATGTAAGAGTAATATTAGGACCAAGAGAAATTCGACGATCTTTTTTATAGGACATCAATTCTTGTCTATACGTATTTCTAACTTTTTCATATTCTAAAATATTCATCAAATCTTTTATTACTAGTTTTTGCATCCTATTCCTTTTATTCTTTTAAACCGTAAGCTTTATGAAGTTCAAAAATGGGGTGTATTGGCTTTGTCTCACCTTCACTTGCTTGATTTATTTGATGACTTGCTAATGAACAATCTGAACAAACAGAATTAGCTTCTTTCTGATTCAAATCATTTACACATTTTTCTGCAACTTTTATAGAAACATCAAAGAACTCTTCTTTCATACCCCATCCACCATCCATACCTGAGCATCGATTAATCAAATTAACTTTTGTTTCAGGAACTATTTTTAATAGATCTCTTCCTTTAAATCCCATTTTCTGTGCTTTTAAATGGCAACTTACATGGTAATTAATTGTACCAATATCTTTTTTAAAATCTGTCTTCAATTTTCCTTGTTTATTTAGATAAACAAGGTATTCAGATATATCAAAAGTATTTTCAGATATCTTTTGAATTTTTTCATTTAATCCTAAATAATCTGGATACTCTTTCTTTAAGGTTAGGCTACATGTTGGTGGACCAGTCACTACAATTTTATATCCATCTATCACCCATTTGTATAATTCATTAATATTTGGATCTGCCTGCTTCTTAAATCCATTGAAATCACCAGGGCTTAAATAAGGAGCACCACAACATTGTTGCGGTGGATAAATGTATTCAACTTTATTATGGTTTAATATTTCTATTGATGCTTTACCAAGTTCAACATCATGTACATTTGTAAAACAAGTACTAAAAATAACCACTTTATCAATAGGATCGTCAAGTGAAGATTGATGTGTTTTAATCCACTTTTTAAACGTATTTGGATTAAACTTTGGTAAAATCCTCTTTCTATGAATCCCAATAATCTTTTCAATTAAATAACGAACAATACCTATGCGATTAAAAAAGTTAATTAATGTTCCAAAAATTGGAGCCATCTTACCTACAAAGTCAGTATTAGTTAAAAATTTATCATTGTTTTTAACACCTCTTACTTTTGTGCGGATAGCTTGAGCCCTAGTCATAAGCTTAGGAAAATCAAGTTTGAACTCATGCTCTTTATCTGGGGTATAAGGGCAAATTGGATCACATAATTTACATTGATAGCAAAGATCCACTACTTCCCACTTTTGATTATTTGATAAATCATGAACTTCACCACGAAATTCAACTTCAATACTCGCTTCTACTGCATGCTCACCTTCTGGTAAATCAAGAAAATCGTCTCGGACTATTTCTTTCCCTACTCGACCTTCTAGTTCAGCATTCTCTCTTTTATTATCACCAGCATCATCAATCGCATCAAAAAGACTTGGAAAAGAAGGACATAGATTAAAACATAAACGACAACCTATGCAGATATCATAAATACGATTCATTTCTTGGTCCAAAGATAATTTGTCCCAATACAATGAATTATTTATATCATATGTTGTATTACTGGTATCAGAATGGTTTAACATAATACCCCCCATTTATAAAAAATAAAGTGAATAGCGAATTTAATAATTCGCTATTCACTATTTTGTTTTATAAACTATCTAAAGTTTGTTGAAATTTTCCAGCATGAGATTTTTCAGCTCTTGCTAGAGTCTCAAACCATTCAGCAATTTCATCAAAGCCCTCTTCACGTGCAGTCGCTGCAAAACCTGGATACATTTCAGTATATTCATAGGTTTCTCCAGCAACAGCTGCTTTAAGATTATCTGCTGTTTCGCCAATTGGAAGTCCAGTGCCTGGATCTCCAGCCCCACCTTTTTCTAGAAACTCAATATGACCAAAAGCATGACCAGTTTCACCATCAGCAGTATTTTTGAATACACCTGCTGCTTCAGGTAGTCCTTCAATATCTGCTTGGCGAGCAAAATATAGGTACCTTCGATTTGCTTGAGATTCACCTGCAAAAGCAGCTTTTAGATTCTCATGTGTTTTGCTTCCTTCTAAAGCCATTCTATTCTCCTTTTTTATGCGTGTTTTTTACATGTGCCGATAATAAGCATTTCTACTTTATCTACACTAAATTTAAAATCTTTTTTTATTTTTGGATACATTGCTTTATCCGATATTACAATATCGATAAGATCACCACAATTTTTACATTTTAAATGATTATGTGGATCAGTATTCCAATCGTATCTAGCAATATTTCCATCATAAATTGTTTTTACATCTCCAGATTCTTCTAGTTGCTTCAAATTTCTATAAACTGTTCCTAAACTAATGTTAGGTATAGATTTTTTTACTTCTAAATAAACCCAATCTGCGGTTGGGTGAGAATTTGTATTATGAACAATTTCACGAATCTTTTGTCTTTGGTAACTAAATCTCATTCAAAAAATTAACTATAAATAGTAATCATTCCTATTATTGTTTAATTTTTGTCTTTCAATTATGAAAAATTTAGTAGATTCATAATAAGAATTTTATAAAACTATTAAAGGAATAAATTAATGTCAGATTTTAAATGCGAACATTGTGGAATGGGTGTTACAGGTTTAACTTGCGCAAATTGCAGCAATGAATTGGTACATGACCATATCACTAAAGATGATGGAACTCAGGTAAGTGTTGCAAAATGTCCTGATGGATGTGGACAGATAAAATCACCTATGTGCTGTGGACATGATATGGCTTGTGAAGTCTAGTAATTATTTAGATTATATAAAAAACCCCCATTTATATTATGTATAAATGGGGGTTTTTTTATTTAGATTATATTTGTGTCTTTTAAAAACCTTGAATCTTTGAAGATTTTTTATAAAGTTGAAAAACAATATGCCATCCTAACGCAACTATTATCATTAGCACTAACCAATTTGTAGAACTAGTAATTCCAAAATTACCACCAGCCAAAGCAGTAGTATGTTGATTCATCATTGTCCAAATTAGTGGTACACTCATATATGTATTGTGTTTCGAACGTAATCCAGCTAAAGAAACCAAAGAGCCATCAGGTGCTTCTCCATTTTTTATAGCAGAAATAATCTTTTGTTGTGCTGGCCAGATTCGAAACCAAACATTAAATGCCATATTGGTTCCAAAAAGAGCTCCTAAATGAATATTGAATGATCGATAGCTAAAACCTGCCCAATCTTTCATTAAATAAACAACAACTCCAATTAATGCAAAACTTACAATAGTAACTAAGCGAAGGTTTGATGCAAGGCCACTTTTATAAAGTGCATCATATAAATAAACGCCCAGGAAGGTTACTGCAATCATAATGAATGCTTCTGTTCCCCAACTTGAAGATTCATCAAATGTTAATCCACCATGATAGTAAACAACAAGAAGAAGAATGACGCCAGTTATCCAAGTCCAAGCAGCTCCCCATCTAAACCAGTAAAGTGCTCTTGGCATCAGCTCTGGAACAACTTTTTTCTTTGTGTCTCCATCCATAGTTGCAGCAAAGTGACCATTTATAAAATTGAAAAAGTATAATAATCCAATCCACATTATACCTGCAATTATATGAAGCCATTTAAAAATTGGGTGAACAAGTTCCATCTTTTTCTCCTTAATAAATAAATATTCTGTTTAAAATGAATTTTAAGTTACGGTTAGCAATGTTGTTCAATCAAGTAGTTGGATATGGAAATAAATCTTCAAGAGAAGTTACTTTACCATACTGATCACTATAGACAACATGATTACGATTAAATTTAGTATATGAATCAATACCAGTAGCAGCTGCAAGTGTGTGAAGTCCATTTCTCAAAGTTATTACATAATTCATTACTCTCCATTTTTTCTCATCAATAACTAATGCTTTTTGATGATCAGGATCAGTTGTCGCAACGCCCACTGGGCATGTATTCGTGTGACATTTCATTGCACCTATACAACCGACAGAAATCATCATACCTCTTGCTATATTTACTAAATCAGCACCAGAGGCAAGTGCAAGTGCAATTTTATCTGGACTAAATAATTTTCCACTTGCAAAAATTTTAACCCTTTCACGAACCCCACTTTTTCTTAGGGCATCATCTAAATAAATCAATCCTGACTTAATGGGCAATCCCATGGTATCTGCCATTTCTTGATACGTTGCGCCCGAGCCTCCTTCGCCTCCATCAACTGTGATAAAATCGGGACCGCTACCTGTTTCTGACATATGTTGGCAAAGTTCATCTGCGCTATCAGGACCACCCATGACTACTTTAACTCCTACAGGCTTTCCACCTGCTTCTCTCATTTGATCTATAAAGTCAAATAAAGAATTAATATCATGGAATTGATTATGACGATTTGGAGAATCAACAGTTTTCCATGGCTTTACACCTCTTATTTGAGCAATTTCTTCATTGATTTTACTTCCTTCAACATGTCCACCTCTTATCTTTGCTCCCTGTGCTAATTTAATTTCAAAACAACGTAATTGTGGGTTTGCTGCTTTTTCTTTGAACTTATCCCAACTAAAAGAACCATCCTCATTTCGTACACCAAAAATACCAGAACCTATTTGCATTATTACATCACCACCGCCCACTGTATGATAAGGAGCTAAACCGCCCTCACCAGTATGAACCCAAGAACCTGTTGCCATTCCTAAACCATGACTAATTGAACTAATTGCATTTTCTCCCAGTGCTCCATAACTCATTGCACTCATGCCCACAGGTCCTTTCACATGCCAAGGCTCTCTACATCTAGAGCCAATAATAATTGCATTTTCATCTGGCAAAGTCCATGGAGATACATCAACTCCTTCTAAATGCTCTGTCCTTGAAAATAAACCCTCAGTTCCAACATAACGCTTTGTTGGAATTTTAGGTGAAAGCATAACTTTCATTTCTTCTTTTTGCTTTGGGAACATTGAGTTTCTAAGATAGAAACCAGGTTTATTAAAATCACGTTTAGAACCAAAAGCTATTACTGTTTTTAAGTATTTACCTTGAATAACAATGTTTGAAAAATCTGATCTGCTAAATGGTTTTCCTTCTGAATCAGAATCAAACATGTATTGTCTAAATTCAGGGCCTAACATTTCAAGTAAATAACGAATACGTCCTAATAACGGAAAGTTTCTCAAAATAGAATGTTGACTTTGTTTTTTATCATAAAAATACCAAATCAAAAAAAGTATCGGCGGGACTGATATCATTAAAAGTATTAGGCTTGTTAATACAAATAAGCCAATATTTTGAAAAAGAGTCATTCTATTCTACTTTCATTTTACAATTAATATAGGACATTGAGAATTTTCAAGAACCTTTAACGGCTTATTTCCTTGAAAAAATGTTTTTAATGGATTCCTATTAGATGAACCCATAACAATAATATGATTATCACCTGCTTCTCTAGAAATTAATTCTGATGGGTTGCCATTTAAGAAAATCTTTTTGTGATTAATATTTGTACGTCTTAAAAATTTTGAAGCCCAATCAGCAGCCTTCTTATAATCATCTTTAAATTCGTCTGTTTTACTTACTGTTATAATATCAACTTCAATATCAAGTGCTTGCGCAATTCTAACACCATACTTTACAGCTTTTTTTGTACCATCTGAATTATCTACCGCTAATAACAAGCGATAGTTTTGATTTGGTTTATAATTATTAACTACAAATATAGAACTATTGATATATTGAGTAAGGTCATGTGACATTCGTCGTTTTCCACTTCCACCAATAATTGTAACATCATATCCATGCTTTTGAACTTCGTTTTTTAATTCTTCAACTATATCACCATTTCGTAAAATAAGATTTAAATTTTCAGAAAAAGTTCCTTCAAGAAAAACTTCTGAACGCCCACCCTCAGTTTCTACTAATGTGTTTTTGGGAAAGCCCGCTTCAATAGTATTGGTCTTAATTAATTCTTTTTCTGCTAAGTATTCAAAAGCCCATTCTAAAACATCAACTCCTGGGCGATCTATATCCCAAGAGTCCATTCTCTCTTGAACCATATCCACTTCTTTCATACTAAACTGATTTATTTTTTCACCAACATCAACAATTGTAGTTGAGGCATTAAATGCTTTCACAACTTTCATGCCAACACTAAGTGTATCAGCTGAATATTTTTTACTACTTACTGCTATTAATATTTTCATAATATGGGCCAGTAAAAGAATGAAACTAAAAAAAGAAGGATAATTGAAATAATAAATAATTTCCAACCTGCTTTGAAATAGTCATTTGAACTAACTAACCCGGTTGAATGTATAATCATACAGGTAGGTGAAGCCACAATTGTTAAATAGGCAAAGGCCGATGCGACTGAAGTCGCAATACCTAATATTATAGGGTTGCCACCCATATCTAAAACTATTGGACCCAGTACAGCAACTGTTGCTGCATTACTTAATAAATTTGTGAGTATAGCGCTAAGGACAACAGAGAAAAACCAACGAACTATTTCTATATCTTTAAAAATATATTGAAGCGAATAGAGTGCATTCTCAGCAACGTAAAGAGCTGCACCAGTTTCTTTCATTTGGATTCCTAAAGAAATAGCTGATCCAAATAATAAAATAACACCCCAGTTTGTTCTTCTAGCAATATCAGGCCATTCAATTAGACCAAATGTTAAATAAAAAAATACACCTGTAAGTGCAACAATACCCAAACCAATAAAAGGGCTTAAAAAAATCCAACCTAAGAAAACTAAAATGAAAACGAGAATAGCCATTAATTGCTTGCCAGAAAGTTTACCAGATTTTGCAACATTAACTTTTAATTTTCTAATAGCTGTATCAAGACTTTTTTGTTTTGGTGTAAATGTAAGCCATAAAACAGTCACAGCAATTGGAATTTCAATAAGAAGTATTGGATAAGTATATTTCATCCATTCTAAGTAAGATATATCTCCTAAGCCAAATTCAGATAAATAACCAATCATAATCACATTTCGACCACCACCTGAAGGTGTTCCTATTGATCCAAGAGCACAACCATATGCAATAGAAAATAAAAGTAATGTTGAAAGCTTTGTTGCTTTACTTGTGTCCAAACCTGCATTTTTAATTAATGCAAGTACAACTGGTAGCATCATTGCTGCAACAGTGTGTTCCCCAATAAATGATGACATTAATGCTGATACTGTTACAAAGCCAAAAGTAATGTTTATTGTTTTATTCCCAGTAATATTAATTATCGCAAGTGCGAGCCTTTTATCTAAACCTTGATGCACGATTGAGACTGCAAGCATTAATGATCCCATTATAAAGAAAACAGCATCACTCATAAATGAAGCTGCAACTCCATCTGGTGAATCGACTCCTAATGTGACCTCCATTATAAGAATGAGGATTGCAACAGCAGGTAAGGGGATAGACTCAGATACAATTAAGATCAAAGTTGTAACAACAATAATCAATGTCCGATGCCCTTCTGAGGATAATCCTTCAGGAGTAGGTACGTAAAAAAGTCCTATGCTCAAGAAAAATGTTATAATTAGCCATTTTTTTCGGGAAACCCAAAATAGATAATTTGCGAGTGAGTTATTTGAAAATGCTAACATTGCGTACTAGAATTTAGATGTATTTTAGTTTGGGTGTATGCAATCACTCGGAACTTTCGTACCATCATTTAAAATAGCCCATTTCCAAATAGGAACATTTTTTTTAAGTTTAATAATGAACCAATCCATCGCTTTAATTGCTTCTTTGCGGTGCTTTGATAAAATAATTATATGAATGCTAATTTCACCAGCTTTGACTTTTCCAACTCTATGTCGGCAATAAAGATGATTTATAGTAAATTTTTTACAAACTTTATTAGCTAGAAGCTTTAATTCAGCTTCAGCCATTCCTTCATAATATTCATATTCTAAATATTGTATTGGCTTTCCTTTTTCTGTCCCTCGTACCCGACCATTAAAAACTAATTCTGCTCCATTTTGATTAGCATCATTAGTAATGAGAAATGATTTAATTGGTTTATTTATAATTTCGATAATTACCATTTAACCTCCTTGCACAGGAGGAATAAAAACAACTTCATCACCATTTTGAAGAACAATCTCTTCTTTTTGATATTTTTTATTTATAGCAATTCGAAGAGAAACATTGTTTAACTTTTTTCCAGCCTTTTTTCTAATAATTTTTTCAAGGTCAACTGAAGTAGTATTTTCATCTAATTGAAAGGTTAATTCATCAGCACCTAAAGCATATTTTACTTGTGAAAAACACTTAACTTTTATATTTATCATAATTCAATAACTTCCGTTTTATGATTCATTCCATCGTACATCAATAGTTTGCCAATTAAGTTATTATTTATACCCACAATTAATTTAATTGCTTCTAATGCTTGGATATTTCCGATAATAGCCGGCAGCATAGATAACACTCCAGCATCTGCACATGAATCTTCACCATTAGTATTTGAATTTGGAAAAAGTTCATTATAACCTGCACTACCATTTACATTTAAAATAGATACTTGACCCTCAAATCGAAAAAGCGCGCCGTATACTGTTGGAATCTTTAATTTTTTAGAGATTTGGTCAATCCTTTGCCTGCTCTTAATATTATCTGTAGCATCAATTATCACATCTGTATTTAATAATAGTTCTTCTCCATTTTTATCATCAAAAAAAACATCATCAGTTTCAATTCTCACTTCAGGATTTAAAGCTTTTAATTTTGATTTTGCCGCAAGAATTTTTTTCTTGTTTACATCTTGAAAACTATATAATGGTTGTCTGTGAAGATTAGAAATAGACACAAAATCATCATCAATTAATTTTAATTTTCCAATACCTGCCATGACAAGCGACTGTGCTACTGGACACCCAAGCCCTCCCATTCCAATTATTGAAACTTGACAATTTAACAACTTTTTTTGACCTTCAATTCCAATCTCAGGAAGGACAATTTGCCTTGTCCATCGACTTAAGTCTTTATTTTCATTATAATACTCTACCCAAGCTTGAGCGCCTCCTAATAAACTAAATGCATTATTAATATTTTTTTCAATTATCATTCCTTCAGTAACTATCCCAAACTGACAAACTAAAACTTTTTTCCCCGCTACATTTATACTTTCATCATACGAAGATAAAATTGTATCTAAACCTAATAATGGAAAATTCTGTCGTTCTTCATCTGAGCGAATATCAATAATTGTGAAGTCATTTTTTTGTTTATTTAAAACTTCAGGCGTTATAATCATTTTATAGTTTTCCAGGGAAGCATGGTAACATCTATAAAATCACCTGGTTTTAAAAACCCTTTACCTTTATTTGCACTTAAGATACAATTTGCTTCCAATGCTGATGAAAGCATATGAGAACCTATTTTTGTAGAAGCTTTACATCTTAATTCTCCATTCTCTATCCATGATTGTCCAAATAGATATCTTTGTTTCAATTTTTCTAATGGAAAAGGTTCTGACAATATCCCTTTAGTGGACTTATCTTTTATAGACCCCATTAATTGTTTAAGTACAGGCCATACCCATATCATAAACCCAATGTAAGATGAAACAGGGTTACCCGGTAATCCAAAGATCAAACTTTTATTATTAGTACCAAAGAAAAATGGTTTACCAGGTTTTTGAGCAACTTTCCAAAAGTGCTCTTTCACTCCTAAATCTATAAAAACTTCTCTAACGTAATCATAGCGCCCCATAGATACACCACCAGAAGAAATAATCACATCACAAGTTTCAAGAGCATCAAATAAAAATGATTTGAGTGAAGATTTATCATCTTTAATTACATTCCTTACTACAACTTTTGAACCAGCTTTCTTAACTAAATCTGCAAAAAGAAAAAGATTTGAATTATAAATTTCTCCTTCTTTTAAATCTTTCCCTGGTTCAACTAATTCATTCCCTGTTGCAAAAATAGCAACTTTTGGTTTTTTTGAGACTGATAATTGACTATAACCAAAAGAAGCACAAACTCCAATTTCACTAGTAGTTAATGTTGTGCCTTTTTTTATTAGAGTATCACCTTTATTAATCTCTTCACCCATTTTGCGGATATGTTGTCCAACTTGAGCTTCAATCATAATTTGAACATTTTTGCTATTTGAAAAGCCGCTACTGTCTTCAACCATAATTATAGCATCAGCTCCATTAGGTATTTTTGCTCCCGTCATACATTGAATACATTCACCTTTTTTTAATACTAAATCAGATGGTGATCCAGCAGAACTCACATCTATGTTTATTAATGATACGCAATTATTCTTAGTTGCACCAATTGTATCAGATGATCGAACAGCAAATCCATCCATAGCAGAATTATCAAATGAAGGTGAAGAAAGATTAGCTATAGTTTTCTGTGCTAAAATTCTTCCAGACGAATTACTTAAATCAACAGACTCTGGTTTTAATTCAATAATATTATTATTGATAATTGATTTAGCCTCATTAACCGATATCATAATATTTTTTGAGTTAATAAAATGATAGCTATAATTATTATTCCACCCATTACTTTTTGTATTGTCTTAGAATCATATTTTTTTGACCCATAATATGAACCCAAAAAACCTCCAATAGCCACAGAACAAATTAATGGTAAAATAAAATCAAGATCAAAAGTGCCAGATTTAAATCGCGCTATAAAACCTACTAAAGAATTCATAAAAATAAATGTCGCACCAGCAGCAGCAGCTTCTTTTTCTGATCCCAAGCCAAATATAATTATTAAAGGTACAAGATAAATTCCTCCACCAATTCCTATCGCACCAGCACTAAAGCCTAGTATCAAACCTAATAGAATAATGAAAATCCATTTTCTTATTGGAGATAATTGAAATGAAAAAGTAAAAGTATCAAAAAAGTAAATTCTTATAACAACTAAAATTAATGTTACCAACAAAGCAGTCTGGAACATCAATTCATTTAAATTCAATGAACCCGCAATATATGCCATAGGTATAGATGTGATAAGGAATGGTCCAACCAATTTTATTTTGCCATAACCATTACGCCAATAATTGATTGTTCCAAAAAAAGTAACCACAATATTTAACGCTAAAGATGTAGTTGGAATTATCTGATAACTTATACCCATAATTGCCATAATTGCTGTATAAGAAGAGGCCCCTCCTAAGCCTGCTGAAGAGTAAATAAATGCAATTATGAAAAAAAGTATTGGAAGAATATTTTCTATCAATGCTTTTCACCTTTCATCATATGAAATAAATGAAAAATAGTTGGAATTAAAACATTTAATGCATCCTTAGCTGCACTAGGGCTACCAGGAATACAAATTACAATTGTTTTATCAATTAATCCTGCTTTCAACCTTGACAAAATTGAAGTTTTTACTTTTGACCGTCCATATGCATGCAATGCTTGCTCTATTCCAGGTAAATTTGAATTAAAATGCTTTTCTAATGTTTCAATTGTTAAATCTCGTGGGCCTAAACCTGTTCCACCAGTTGAAATGATTAATTCAACTCCTTCGTTACTCCAAAGTTTTATCGTAGATAATAATTCTTTAGATCCATCAGGTAGAATACATTGATGATCGACGTTACAGCCTACCTCTTTAAATCCATCAGCTAAGATTAAGCCCGAAATATCTTTTGCTTCTGATTTGGAAATAGAATCACTAATTGTAATTACACCAATACTAGGACGATAATCTGTTAAATGATCAGTTTTACCTCCAACTTTTTCAATTAACTTGATTTCACCAATTGACATTGATTTGTCTATTGCTTTACACATATCATAAATAGTGAGTGCAGTAATTGAAACTGCAGTTAATGCTTCCATCTCTACACCAGTGGACTCTTTTACTTTAACTTCAGAAGAAATAGTTATAGCCTTTGATTCAATTTTGAATACAATATCAATATTAGAAAGGTTTAATTGATGACACATTGGAATTAAATCTGAGGTTTTTTTTGCAGCTAATATTCCAGCAATTTTTGCTGTAGTTAAAACATTCCCTTTCGGCAAGCTACTTGATTGAATTGCTATAATTGTCTCGGGGAGCATTGTTATTTTTCCTTCAGCTTTTGCAATTCTATTATTTGATGTTTTATTCGTTACATCCACCATTTTAACGTTCCCCTCTTCATCTAAATGTGATAACTCTTCCATTTTAACCTCCAATTTGAGACATTGATTCTCTTTGATTCTCACTACTATTTTGAGCTAGCCAACCATCTTTATATTTATTAACAAATGATTTTAGGATTATTGATCTTACCTCTTCATCCGTACCACCATTTTGAATAATTGTTTTTAAGTTGAATCCGTCTTCGCTATAAAGACAATTTAATAATTTCCCATCAGCTGTAATTCTTATTCTGTTACACTTCCCACATAAACTACGAGTATATGAAGGAATTACTGCGACTTTGCCTTTTGCTCCTTGAATTTGCAAAGCATAATATTCTGTATTAGACCCATCAATTAATTTTATTTTATTTGATATTTCTTGAATATCTTTTAAAATATCTTTTGATTTATAAAATTTACCAGTTTTCCAAATTTGATGAGAATCAAAAGGCATCAGTTCAATGAAACGAACAGTAATATCATTTTCTATCGTGAGATTTATAAAATCCATAAGCTCATCGTGATTAAAATCGCGCATAACAACAACATTAATTTTAATTGAAGCAATATTCGATTTTATTGCTAGCTGTATATTATCTAAGACCTCTCTAAGATTGTCCCTTCTTGTAATTTTAATAAATCTATCTGGCCTTAAAGTATCAAGACTAATATTGATTCCTGTTAAACCAGCTAATTCAAAATCTTTTAAATATTTATTTAGAAGAATACCATTAGTAGTCAAGTTAACTGACTCAATACCATTAAGACTTACTGCATATTTAACTAGTTCACTTATATCTTTTCTCAATAAAGGCTCTCCACCAGTAAATCTTATTTTTGAGACACCTAGCTGCGCAGAAATATTAATCAGTTTTTTTATTTCTTGTTTTGAGAGTAATTCATTTTTATTCCTGAGAGGAAGGCCTTCTTCAGGCATACAGTAAATACATCGAAGATTACAATATTCATTTACTGCTAAGCGAAGATAGTTGAAAGAACGATTGTGCTTATCAACAATTTTAGGATAAACAGATTTTTCACTGCTATCCAAGGGTGCATTTATTTTATTTATATTTTCCATTCTCATTCCAAGTCACCTCTTAATAAAAAGAGGATCGGGAGCAAATTCTGATGTTTCCTTCAGAACCGTACCGGCCTAAAACCATATCTATTAAGCTAGATTTAGGTTTTTTGGCTAAGAGCTTGTGGAGAATCTATTAAGAATTATCTAAATAAAATTGATTCTTTTGTGGAGTTAGTGGACGTCCCATCCATAAAGGTCTACGCATTCCATTAGGGTGAGTTTCTCTGGACTTAGCCCACTCATTCCATTTTTTAAAATGCTCAAAAGACTTATTTGTGTCAACGTAAATATCACCATATTTCTCACCTTCTAATGGTATAGAAATACTAATTTTTTGAAGCCAGCAATGTGCTCCAGATATTGGGTCTGGATTAGTTGCATGTGTAATATTTTGATGCACACCTCCATCTCGCCACCATATTCTATTAGTATCTGGATCATCTGTTTTCCAAGGTTCAATACCTCTTACAGTTTCCATTTTCCATTTTCCATTACCCAAGTTGCTAATATCTACTGTATTTGTCATAAAACGATTACCCTCATCTTGTTGGCGACGCCACCTACCAATATGATGAGAACAAGCAACAACTCCTGGCTTTATAGCTTCCGTAACCCAAACTTTATCTACAAACCAACCAATTTCAGTTGTGATTTTTAAACAATCACCATTTTTTACGCCTAATCTTTTTGCATCTTTAGTATGAATCCAAATAGGGTTTCTATGAGCAATTTCTGTTAACCATTTAGCATTTGCTGAACGTGAATGAATATGTGTTGGTAATCTAAAATTAGGAAGCAATACACATTCATTTTTTGTTAAATCCATTTCATCTCTATGGACATGGCTTTTTATCCTATATCCCGGTGTTGCATGCTCTGGGTAACCAAAGTCAACTATAGTTTGAGAATAAATTTCTTGACGCCTTGATGGAGTTGGGAATCCTGAATAATTCTTTCCATCAACATGAATTCCTACTATTTTTCCATCTTTTTCAATCTGACCATTTGGTTCGAGTGATTCACTTTCTTCAATTTCTTTTTCATTATTTTTATAGACTGCATCATCAACCAAGAAAGCACCAAATTTTCTCATATATTCTAATGCATTAAGGCCTTCTAATTTTGCAGCCTCAGGTAATCCTTTAGTATGCTCAAAAATATATTGATAATATTCATCTATGTTTATTTTTTCACCTTTTCTGTAAGGACTCATGAAATGCTTTCGAATACCTAGGTCACCATCTTTGTCAATCCGCCACGAAAGCTCAATCCAAAATTCATCTTCTTCCCATACTTCTCCTGGATTTACTTCATGTGTGAATTTAATCTCTTTACCATCCCTTCTTGCTTTTTCTCGAAGAACTGGTTGTCGAAAAGCTATCCAAACACCAGCTTGTGTTTCATATGAGTTTAAATCATGACGTTCTGATGCATGCCCCATTGGTAAAACATAATCAGCAAAGAATGCCGTTTCATTCCAAGTTGGCGTTAAAGCAATATGACAACCAACTTTTTCTTGATCTGACAGCATTTCTATCCAACTAAATCCATCTGGATATGTCCAAACAGGGTTGAAAACACGAGTAAAGTAAACATCTAATGTTCCACGCCCATCTTTAATTAAGTGTGGTAAAATCTGACTCATTTCATAATGAGCCATTGTGTATTCCTTGGGCCAATTCAATTCATTCCAAGCATCAGGACCAGGAGGATTATCAAAAAATTCAGGGTGAAATTTATTCCATGCGCTTGGAGATGTTCCCCCTTTAGTACCAACAGATCCAGTTAGTACATTTAATAAGTGAAGTGTTCTAGAAACCTGCCAACCACCTAAGTTTCCAATGGAAGCACCTCTCCAAACATGGGTTGACAACTTACTACCGGCTTTACCAATCATCTTTGCTACTCTAATTATTTGGTCAGCCTCTATTTGAGCTTCTTTAGCTGCATATTCAGGTGTGTATTCGGACCACTCTTCACTTAATCGCTTAATAAATTGATCAAACTCTAATGGATCATTTGGATGTAATTTTTTTAGATATTCATCCCAGTTAACCCAGTTCTCCATATAATGTCGATCATATAATTCATCATCTAAAATAATTTTTGCCATTGCCATATAAACTGCAGATTCTGATCCTGGATAAGTCGGCATCCATTCATCTGCCATTGAAGCAGTATTGGAAAGACGTGGGTCCATTACAATTAATTTTGCACCTTTCATCATACCTTCCATAATTCTTTGTGCATGTGGATTAAAATAATGCCCTGTTTCTAAATGGGATGAAGCTAATAAAATTACTTCAGCATTTGTATGGTCAGGACTAGGTCTATCATATTTATGCCATAAAGCATATCCTGTACGTGCACCAGCGGAACAAATATTTGTATGCGAATTATGACCATCGACTCCCCAAGCTTTCAATACACGTTCGGCATAACCTTCGTGTCCAGGTCTTCCTACATGATATACAACACCATCTTTCCTTTTACGAATTGAAGAAGCAATCTTTTCTGAAATTTCATTCATGGCTTGTTCCCATGATATTCTTTCCCATTTTCCTTCACCTCTTTTACCAACTCGCTTTAATGGATAAAGAATTCTTTCAGTATCATTAATTTGGTTAATTGTAGCTGGACCCTTCGCACAGTTTCTTCCACGACTACCAGGGTGATGTGGATTACCTTCAAACTTTCGTACTTTATTTGAATCTTTATCTACATAGGCTAATAGACCACATGCAGATTCGCAATTAAAACAAGTTGTCGGAACAATTGAATAATGACGTTCTTTCTTCTCGGGCCAAGCAAGGGGGTCTAGCTCAGTAAAGTCATCCCATTCACTTGGGTCAGGATATTTATATAGCTCTTTTGGCCCTTCCATTATTTGCTCTTCAGACCAATCAGGTCTATCTGATATTTTAGATATTAGTCCTAAAGACTCGGAAAAAGTTTCAATCCAACTTCTTTTCATTTTAACTCAATGGTATCATTTGTGGTATTCTAATACGAACATATTCTGTTAAATAATTCCCAATCAATGATAAAACTCCAGCAATAATTACTAATTCTCCAATTTGAGTGCTTAGCATTATAATTGGTATAAAACTTCCAAGTGTAATACCTAACCAAAAATATTTTGAATAATATCCTTTAGTCATGAGATGAATAGCTTTCTTTGAATCAGGAGTATTATGAGGAAAAAGTATTTCTTTCATTATAATGATAATATTAATAGTGATTGAGAGGAGTAGGAAATTAGCCATATAGTTTTTGGATAAAGGTGAAACAATCATCAAAACAAAAGAGCCAGAAATAATTGCATGTACAAGCATATGAGTAGCAGAAACCCATTTAGATTGCCACAAATCTCTTGCTCTAGCCTGGGCAAAGAGAAATGCAGTATAAATAGCACCCAATACTGAAAAAATTGAACCTAGCACCCATAACCAATTCCAATTAAACCCATAAATATTATCAATCAATTTTATCGTAACTAGCCCACCAAAAATTGTAATAATATACGCACCTTTAACTAACCATGATTTCCACTGAGGACGTAGTAAGACATAAAGAAACCGATCAGGTCGGTCCAAATCTTTGACCAATAGAGCTCCAGTAATACCCATAAAAATTAATGTAGTTATGAGGCCATAAAACTCAGAAGAACTGTCTAAAGGTCCTTTTAAAAAATTCCATAAACCCATCATTAAAAAAGTTCCAGTTGCCATCGCTTTTGTCCATACATATCCTGAGACTTCCCATCCCCATAACACACCTTTACTTGGAGAATCATAAACTCTACGTGCGTCTCCTTGATCTATATCTTGCTGAATTTCTTTAGCTACATTATCTATTGCTCTTTGATCAAAAGACTTACCAGTTCTAGCTGAATTCTCCATCGCTAATTGCACTAATAAATTTTCTGTATCAGAATCAGCTAACCTCTTATCTGCATATTTAGCATAATGTCCTACTCCTTGGGATTGTTCGGACCAAACATATGTGTCTTCTTGTGAAGTTGCATTTGGATCAAGCATTTCTTTTGAGCCATTTACATAATATAAATTAGGATCAGTCATCTTTTCTGGCTTACGAGTCATCGTATTTTCATTTGCAACCAATTGTGAAATATGAGTGCTGGGATCATCTAAATCTCCTGAGATGATAGCTTCGACAGGGCATACTGTTACACAGGCTGGCTCATAACCAGAATCAACTTTATGAGCACAGTAGTTACACTTTGCTGCTGTATTGGTATCAGGATCAATATAAAGAGCATCATAAGGACAAGCCTGCATGCAAGACTTACACCCTATGCAACGATCGTTGTCAAAATCTACAATTCCATCAGCTCGATCATAGAGAGCTGTTGTTGGACAAATTTCTACACATGGTGCATCAGCACAATGATTGCATCGATGGACTGAAAATTCGCGAGTTGAATTAGGAAACTCACCTTTTTCAATATACTTAACATGTGTACGATTGACACCAATCGAAACATCATGCTCGCTTTTGCAAGCTACAGTACAAGCATGACATCCAATGCACATGCGATTATCTATTACAAATCCATAATTCATATACTTACTTATCTCGTATATTTAGATACCAAATATTAACGAAAAGTTATAATGCAATCGTCTACAAAAATTAATGCAAATGCATATGTTCTTATTGGAGGCTCAAGTAAACGTTTTGGCTCTCCAAAATGGGCAGCAAAACTAAATGGAGTTCGTTTAATTGATCATACATGGAAAATATGCAAAGTTTTTAAAAAACGATATATAATAGGTAAATCAAGGCATAATCAAATTAAATATCCATTTCTTGAGGATGAAATAGTAAAAATTCAATCCCCTCTAAATGGAATATATTCAGCTTTAAGTCACAGCAAAGAAAAATGGAATTTCATAATATCATGCGATCTACCATTAATGTCTTCTGAAATGATTCGTAAAATTTGGGCTAATGGAAATAAGTCAGCTGATGCTATTGTTCCAATCATTAAAGAGCAAAGCAATCCTGTTTGTGCATTTTATAATCAGAAAGCTCATTCAAATATTAGAAAAGAGCTTATAAATAAAAACCTCAAAGTTCTTGATATATTGCAATTAATAAAGACTGACTATGTACCAATAAATGACAATCAAAAAGAATTTACAAATATGAATACACGTAAAGATTTAAAAGGTATTATAAATAAAAGCTATTGATCTAGTTTATCAATTCTTTTTTGATGTCTTCCTTCTCCAAATGGTTCCGAAAGCCACATTTCAAGAATGCTATGTATTTCATCTTCCGTCATAAAACGAGCACCTAAAGAAAGTATATTTGCATTATTGTGTTCTCTTGAAAGCTTAACAATTTCACTAGGCCCATTATAAAACACTGCTGCTCTTACACCTTTAACACGATTAGCAGCCATTGCTTCACCTTGACCAGAGCCTCCTAATATTATACCGCGACTTGAAGGGTCTTTAGCTACTGCATGTGCACAAGGAAAAATAAAATCGGGGTAGTCATCTAAAGCATCATACTCATGAGCTCCATGATCTGTTACATCGTGCCCATTATTAATAAGATAATCTCTTATTGAGTTTTTTAATTCTAACCCAGCATGATCTGTCGCAACATGAATTTTCATAATAACTTATTCAAATGCTCACGAATTTTTGCTTCAACTTTAGTGGCAGTAAATCCAAATTCTTCAGCGAGATCTTTTCCTGGTGCAGATGCACCATAGTGGTCTAATCCAATACTTAGGCCATTTGAACCAATATATTTATCCCAACCCATAGTAATTCCAGCCTCTATTGAAACTTTCATTGCACCCCTTTTAAGAATTAATAAATTTTTATAGTCTTCTGACTGCTTTTCATAAATTTCCCAACATGGCATACTAACTACACGTACTTTTTTATCTTGCATTAATTGAGAAACTTCCATTGCTAAACCAACTTCAGAGCCTGTAGCTAATAAAATAAGCTCTGGGTTATCACAATTGGTAACCTCATATGCACCCTTTGAAACTCCGTCAATAGTTTTTTCCATACTTTGATCGAGAACTTTTACTCCTTGACGAGTTAAAAGTAATGCATTCGGTGAACTTTTTTGTTCAATTGACATTTTAAAACAAGCAGTAGTTTCTTGTGCATCAGCAGGTCTAAAGACATTAAGGTTTGGAATGGCTCTAAGAGCCATAGCATGTTCAATAGGTTGATGAGTTGGCCCATCTTCTCCAACCCAAAAGGAATCATGAGTAAATTCATGAATCACTTGACAGTTTTGAATCGCACCTAACCTTAAAGCAGGACGCTCATAATCAGCAAAAACAAGAAATGTTCCACCAAAAGGGATTAATCCACCATGCAAAGCAATACCATTCATTGCTGCTGCCATAGGAAATTCTCTAACTCCAAAAGCTAAGTTTCTACCTAAACGATTATCTTTACTAAAATCACCGTAGGTTGATGCAAAATTTCCTGTATAATTTGATGGTTCAAGATCCGCCGATCCTCCAACAAGAGAAGGTAATTGTTTTGCAAATTCATCAAGAGTTGTACCAAAAGCTTTACGGGTAGCTATTGATGCACCCTTTTCAAATACTGGTAAGTCAATATTATCTAATTGTTCTTTAACCGTATTATTCCAAAGTAGTTTGAAATTTTTATCTTTACATGATTCACTTACTGATTCATTCCAATCAATCACTTTTTCTTTTAAACTATTAAATCTGTTTTGAAAATGAGAAATAACTTCATTTGGCAAATAAAATGGTTCCGAAGGTAATCCAAGCTTTTCTTTTGTCTTAGCAATCTCATCTAGAGGTAAAGGAGCTCCATGTGTTTCATGATCACCTTCCATTGTTGCAGAGCCCATAGCCATAATAGTTTTTCCTATTATAAGACTAGGTCTGTCAACAACCTGAGCCTTTTCTAAAGCTTCACGAATTTCTTCATGATTATGTCCATCAATTTCTTGAACATGCCAACCAAATCCTTCAAATACTTGAGAATAGTTTGTTGAATCAGACCTATCAACTTTTCCAGATATCTGTGCATTATTTGAATCGTAAAACACAATTAATTTGGATAAACCCCAGTGACCCGCCATAGATGCTGCACCTAAAACTACAGGTTCCTGAAAATCACCATCTCCTGCCACAACATAAGTAAAATGATCAATTAGTTCACTGACACTTGCTCTTAGCATTGATTCTGCTGTGGCCATACCAACTGCCATACCAAATCCTTGACCTAATGGACCTGTCGTTGCTTCTACACCAGGTATTTCTACTTCAGGATGACCTGGCGTACGACTGTTAAGTTGCCTAAATTTTTGAAGATCATCAATGTTTAGCCAACCTAATTGTGTTAAAATCGCATAAATTAAAGCTGATTCATGACCCGCCGACAAAACGAATCTATCTCTATTAAACCATTCAGGATCACTTGGATCAAAATTTAAATATTCAGTGAAAAGTATTTGAGAAAAATCTGCAGAAGACATTGGTCCACCGCTATGGCCAGAGTTTGCTTTTCGCACCATATCTATAATCAATCCTTTGGTTACTGATAAGGCAAACTGGTTTTGCTCTTCATTTGTCCATTCAGAAAACGTGTCAATATCTAGATAGGATCGCATTTATTTTTAATTTGATAAATTATAAAAATCTTTAATTGTTTGCACTGGATCACTTGTTCCAAAAACAGCAGATCCGGCTACTAAAACATCAGCACCTGCATCAATCACTTCTTTAGCATTATGTAATTTTATTCCTCCATCAACTTCAATTAGAACTCGATCTTGAAGGCATAATTCAGTTAATCTTTTTTTTATTTTTACAACGCGCTCTGTTGAACTTTTAATATATCCTTGGCCACCAAACCCAGGTTCTACACTCATAACTAGAATAAGATCCAATTGATCATAATAAGGCTCGATTGATGAAAGTTCAGTTGATGGTTTAATAGATAAACCTACTTGAGTTCCTGTAGCTTTAATTAGATCAATAACAGATTGGATGTCATTAGTTGCTTCGACATGAAAGGTTATCATATCTGCTCCTGCTTTTGCAAAAGGTTCAACAAGGTTTTCCGGGTCGATTACCATCATATGAACATCAAAAAATTTGTTTGTTTTTGGTCTTAAAGATTTAACAACAGGTGGACCTATTGTTAAGTTTGGAACAAACTGATTATCCATAACATCAATATGAATCCAATGTGCTCCACCAGACTCACATTGAGTTAATGCAGATTTGAGATCTGCAAAGTCAGCGGATAAGATTGATGGGGCTAGCTTGAATTCCGAAGTCATAATTATAATGAAAACTTAGTATTAGACTAAAATGAATCCAACATAGAATCTCATTCATCTGGATAAATAAATGATATGACCTGATTAATTTCATTACTAAGACTTTTTCCAACAGGGCAAGTTAAAGCAGTACGTTCAAGAATTTTTTTATTTTTATCGCTATAGTTTTTAGGAAAAATAACTTTGACTTCTATTTTAGAAATTTGCCGTGGATTAGCTTGCATTACTTTTAAAATTTCAGCTTTAGTTCCTAATAAATCAATATCGTTTTTACGGGCTTTTATTCCCATTACAGAGATCATACAACTAGCTAAAGAAGTTGCAACTAGATCTGTTGGAGCAAATGCTTCGCCTCTTCCTTCATTATCTTTTGGAGCATCAGTAAAAATCTTATCACCTGATTCAATATGAGTTAATTTTGTTCTAAGTTCGCCTAGGTATTCTACTGTTGATGTCTTATTCATTTCACAAACCTTATTTTTTATTCTATTAATATACTTACTATTTTTTTATTATAAATTTGTAAACAAAATAATAAAGAATAAACTAAATACACTAGGAGTGTAATAATGAATAAAGATAATAAAGATCAGAATAAAGAGAACAAAGATCGCTTTTATTATAATAAAGAATTCCTTGGAAGCCCCGATGGTCGTTCGGTTAGATTATTATCAGAGTACTATGGACCTTTTCAAAGATTTAAACGCAACAATATTCAAGACACAGTTGTTTTTTTTGGATCTGCAAGATTAAAATCAAAAGAAGATGCTACAGCTGCTCTTAAAAATGCCCCAAAAAATATTTCAAAGAAAAAGAAAAAAATATTAGAAACAGACTTAGATATGAGTTTTTATTATGAATCAGCTCGTGAGCTATCTTATAAAATGACTAAATGGAGCAAAAAACTCAAATATAAGAAAAAAAGATTTATTGTTACTTCAGGTGGTGGTCCAGGAATAATGGAAGCGGCAAATCGTGGCGCAACAGAAGCAAAAGGTCTAGCGGTAGGATTATCTATTTCACTTCCATTTGAGCAATCTGGGAATGAATGGATTTCTGATGATCTTGAAATAAATTTTCATTACTTTTTTATGAGAAAGTTTTGGTTTCTTTACTTAGCCAAAGCTATGGTTGTATGGCCAGGAGGTGTTGGAACATTAGATGAGGTAATGGAAGCTTTAACTCTTATTCAAACAAAAAAATTGCGTAAAAAGATACCTATTGTTCTTTTTGATAGTCACTTTTGGAATAAAGTTGTCAATTGGGACTTTCTAGTTGAAAAAGGCGTAATATCAAAATCTGATCTTGATTTATTTCATATTAGTGATTCAGTTGATGATGCCTATAAATATTTAACCAAAAAAATAAGAGCCACTCATTTAAGTGGACCAAATTTTTAAGGAGATTTATGAAATACAAAACAATCCTATTTATAGTTTTAGCTTCTTTTCTTACTGGACAAGTTGGGCCAGCTAAAGAACTACATAGAAACCCCCCTCGAGTATGGGCATTAACTAATGCTATTATCCATTCTTCTCCAACTATAACAATAAATGATGGAACAGTTATTATTCGTAATGGAATGATTACTAATGTCGGTTCAAAAATAAAAATTCCAAATCAAGCTACAATCTTAGATATGAATGGTAAACATATATATGCGGGTTTTATTGAAAGCTGGCTAGATGTACATACTGCGACAATAGATACCTCACTACAGGCTTATTGGAATTCAAATATGCGCGCATATTTAAATGCAACTGCTATATTTCAGCCAAAAGATAAAATGATGAAAAATCTGAGAGCGCTTGGCTTTACTACAGCTCACATCGTTCCTAAAGGTGGAATATTTCAAGGTGCTTCAGGGTTAGTACAACTAGGAGATAAACCAAAAGTTCTTTCAAATAACGTAGCTCAGGTAATTGAATATGTTTCAGGTGGATGGCAAGGGAAAGAATATCCATCTTCCTTATTAGGTACTATATCATTTATTAGACAAGGATTCATTGATGCAAGTTGGTATGAGAAGAGTCTTAAAATATTAGAAAAATATCCTGATGGCAATGAACCTATTCAAATGGATCGTTCTTTATCATCCTTAGCTTTAGCAAAAAAGAATAATCAACCTTTCATTTTTCGAACAAATAATGAATTATATATTGATCGTTCAAATAATATTTCTGAAGAATTTGATATAAACTTATGGATTAAAGGTAATGGATATGAATATAGACGGATTGATGAAATGCCAGCCTCATTCATGATTGTTCCAGTAAATTTTCCTGGAAAACCTGAAGTAGCTGATCCATATAATTCACTGCAATACTCAATAGAACAACTAAAACATTGGGATATGGCTCCCGACAATGCAAAAAAACTTGCTAAAGCAGGATTTGAATTTTCATTAACAAGCGATGGTTTAAAAAATAGACAAGATTTTAAAAACAATCTTTCACGAACTATTGATCGTGGATTGGATGAATCAAAAGCTTTAGCTGCATTAACAACAATCCCTGCAAAAAAGTTTGGACAAGCCAAAAGATTAGGACAAGTAGAAACTGGATTTATTGCAAATCTTGTTATTGTTGATGGTAATTATTTTGAAAGTAAATCAAAAATTAATGCTGTTTGGATAGATGGAGAAAAATTTGAAGTCTCACCAGACCCAATAATTAATGCTCAAGGTAAATGGATACTAATAGAAGGAAATAATTCTTGGGAATTGACTATTTCATCAAATGGCGGTTCCCTTAAAACTGATAGTAAATCAATAAAATTAGCAAATTATAATTTAGATCAAGATCGAATTAGATTTTCAATTGAGACTGATACTTTAATACAATCTGGTGTAACACGATTTCAAGGTATTATAAAAAATAAAAGTGTATCTGGTCGTGTAACTTATGCCGATGGAACAAACGGATTATGGTCAGCCAAGTTTGATTCAATCATTAAAGAAAAAGTTAAAAAAATAAAGAAAGATAAGGCCAGTGACCTTTCCTTAGTTTTTCCTGAAGGAGCCTATGGTTTAGATAGTCCAGTTCCAAGCCCAAATACTATTTTAGTAAACGATGCTACTATTTGGACATCTGGACCAAATGGAATATTAAAAGAATGGGATATACTATTTCAGAATGGTAAAGTTAAAAAAATTGCAAAAAATATTTCATTACCACGTGGAAAAGCTCTAATCATTGAAGGGAAAGGAAAGCATATAACACCAGGTTTGATTGATGCCCATAGTCATATGGCTGGTGAATCAATTAATGAAGGGTTTCAAAATGTTAGTGCTGAGGTCCGAATGAGAGATGTCATCGACCCTAATGACGTTGCTCTTTATAGAGCTCTTGCAGGAGGATTAACTACAATTAATTTACTTCATGGATCAGCAAATCCAATTGGAGGACAAAATGTAATTATGAAACTCCGATGGGGTAACTTTTCAGATAAACTTATTTTTAATAAAGCTCCTCAAGGAATTAAATTTGCTTTAGGTGAGAACGTAAAGCGCAAACGTTCTTATGGTCGATACCCTGAAACTCGAATGGGTGTCGAACAAGTAATTCGAGATGCTTTTACGGCTGCTCGTGATTACAAAAAAAGCTGGGAGACGTATAATAAAGATGTAAAACTACAAAGATCATCTCTTCCTCCTAGACGCGATCTTGAACTTGATGCTTTAGTTGAAATTATGGAAGGCACTCGCCTTGTTCATTCTCATTCTTACCGTCAAGATGAAATTCTCATGCTTACTCGAATTGCTGAAGACTTTGGATTTACTATTGCTACTTTTCAACATGTCCTTGAAGGATATAAAGTTGCTGAACGATTAGCTGAACATGGTGCTGGTGCATCAACCTTTTCTGATTGGTGGGCCTATAAATATGAAGTAGTTGATGCTATTGGTTATAATGGTACTCTTATGGCTAATGCTGGAGTTAATGTTTCATTTAATTCTGATAGTGATGAATTAGCAAGACGTATGAATCTAGAAGCTGCTAAAGCTGTAAAATATGGAGGATTAGAAGAATCTGAGGCCTTAAAGTTTGTCACCATTAATCCAGCCAAACAATTAAAAATAGATAAATATGTTGGTTCTTTAGAAGAAGGTAAAGATGCTGACTTTGTTATTTGGTCAGGTCATCCATTATCTTCATACTCTATATGTGAACAAACGTGGCTTGACGGTAAACAATACTTCTCTCTTGAACAAGATAAGTTTTTAAGGGGAAGGGATTCAAAAATAAGAAATGATCTGATTCAAAAGATATTATTATCACCTGATCTTGGAGGGAAAAAGATGAAAGCGAATGGAAGAAGCGGTAATCGTTTTGAATCATGCGATGCTTTTGATTCTTATACTTATGAAGGAGAAGAAAAATGAAAAATTTATTATTAGGACTTTTCTTTTCATCATTCATTTTTGCAAATGAACAGATTCCTGCCCCCAGGCAAAAACAACCTATTTTATTAAAAAATGGTTTGATTCACACTGTTTCTAATGGAATCATTAAAGGTGCTATTTTATTTGAGAATGGAAAAATAATGCGAATAGCAGAAAATATTTCACCATCAATAGATACTAAAGTTATTGATTTGAAGGGTAAGCATGTCTATCCAGGTTTAATTGCAGCTGTATCTGGAATTGGACTTGTTGAAATTAATGCAGTTCCAGTAACCAATGATCATTCTGAAAGAGGTGATTTCAATCCTAACGTTCGAGCAAATGTTGCTTATAATCCTGATTCAAAAATAATTCCAACAACAAGATCAAATGGTGTCCTTGTTGCAAATGTAATTCCAGGATCTGGTTTGGTTTCAGGTCAATCTTCAATTATGATGATGGATGGATGGACATGGGAGGATGCTACTCTCATTCACCCAAGTGGACTTCATATAAATTGGCCTAATATGGGAATAAGAACTAATGGTCGCTTTCAAATGTCATCTAAACGTCAAATTGAAAGAAGAAAAACAGCTTTATATAGTTTAGATAAAATGATAGAAGACGGTCGCGCATATTCTAAACTCAGACAAACCAAGACTCGAAAGGCAGAAGAATATCATAATGAAGATTTACGTTTTGAAAGTCTTATGGAATACGTGAATGGTAAACTCCCAATCTACATTCATGCAAATGAAGTGAGGCAAATTGAAGCTGCTGTCTCGTGGTCAAAACGATATAACTTAAAAATAATTATTGTAGGTGGCAGAGATGCATGGAGGACAACCACATTACTTAAAACTAATAATATCCCAGTTATTTACGAAAATGTTACATCACTGCCATCTCGTCGATTTGAAGATTATGATCAAGCGTACAAATCTCCAGCATTACTTTATGAAGCTGGAGTTCAGTTCTGCATTGCATCATCTGGATCTGCTGGAGGTGCTTATAGCGTAAGAAATTTACCAAATCATGCAGCAATGGCAGCTGCCTATGGCCTTCCAAAAGAAATTGCATTAAGGTCAGTTACTCTTTCTGCTGCAGAAATTATAGGAATTGATAAACAAGTAGGATCGCTTGATCCAGGTAAAGATGCAACCCTTTTTATTTCAAATGGTGATCCGTTAGATATTAGAACAAATATACTACAAGCTTATATACAAGGTAGAAAAGTTGATATGAATGATAAACATAAAATACTTTATCACAAATATCAGGAAAAATATCGCCAGTTGGGTATTTTAAAAGAATAAAATATTATTGAAATAGATTATAAAAAAATAGGGCTAATTAATTAGCCCTATTTTTTTATAATAATTTGGTGCGGAAACTAACCTGATTTGAAGAAGGAGGTTAATGAGGAGGTTACAAATCTGATTTCAAACGCTCCCGCACCTAAAATAAACTTACTATTAATTATTTAAGCCTACAAGAGCATCAAATAAATATGAGTAATTAATTTGATGCTAATTCAGCAAATCTAAACATGACAACCCCTGAACTATACTCATCAAAATGAATTTTAAATACTTTATGAGAGATGGTATCATAAATGATATAGTTGCTGTCTGAAACGTTTATTTTATGCACTTGTGTATCATACGTTAAGACTTCATGCTCTCCCATATATCCAAGCTTTCCATTTGAAGGAGCAAATAAGCTTGTCTCTGGGATTTCACTAATATCTTCAAAGCTTAAAGATTTATCTACATTTAACATCACTGTATTAGCAAGTGAGAAACTTGGCATATAATTACCACCACCAGCATCCAAGTTTTGATATGATAAATGCCAATTAGTAGTTTTTTTTTCTGCATCTGCAAAATTAAAATAGTACGGACCATCATTAACATTATCCGTAGTTATTTCAATGATATTTACTGAATTTTGAGCTTCATCTTCTTTATTATCTTCACAAGCAATAAATGGTAGCATCATTAACATTGATACTCCAATTAGTAGTTTTTTCATTGTTTGTTCCCCTTTTTTATTTTACTTGAAATTTCAATATAGGCTGATCTCCCTACAAACGGACCAAAACGATTATTTGTGTAATTATTCACATTGTTAACTCCAATACTTAAATTAAAATAATCACTAATTTTGATTGTACTTTTTAGCCTAATCAAACTGTAAGCAGCTAGTTTTTTTTCTGCAAAAACAAATAATCCTTTTATTGGGTCATATTCTTGAGGTCTATAAGAGCCTACCCACTTTGTATTAATAGAAAAATTAACAGGTTTTTTTGGGTGTTTATAATTGGTAGAGCCAGTTAATGATAAAGGTATTGTATTAGGGATAGTTTTATTTTGACCATCAACATTATTTACCCAGTTAATTCCCCACCTACTATCTAGCTGATCTGAGATTCTTAATTGGCACATTAATTCTAATCCTGAGAAAGTTGCTTTATCAATATTTTGATAACTTAATAAGCCAGGTTTAATAGCAAAATCTTCTATCAAATTTTCAAATTTTGTTTGATAGAACATTAAACTCATTTGATATTTTGAAGTGTTTACATATTCAATGCCAATATTAATTCCTTCTGATTTTTCAGGTTCAAGATCAGGGTTTCCTTGAACTAAATAATTGAATTGAACATGATTCCAGTCTATGAACCTTTCCATAAATGATGGAGCTCGAAATCCTTGCCCCCAAGAAGTTCTAAATTTCCAGTTTTCTTTAAATCTATACATAAATCCTACTCTTGGACTTAAGACTGAACTATACTCACTATAATTGTCAATACGTAAACCAATAATTGCACTTATTTGATTTAAAAAAACCTTATCATATTGCGCAAATAAACTCTGATTCTTTAACTTTTGTTTTCCAGAAAGAATACGGTCACTCTTGTAAGTAGCATTATATGTCTCAAAACCAGCAGTAATTTCATTTGAACCAAAACTTTTATTTACTAATAATTCATATTCTGAATAATCTTCATTTGTGGTATCATCTTTTTCTACATCCCCCCATGGTCTTATCTGTACATAATTACGAGAGTAAGTATTTGAATTCATAGATTGTTTAATATTCCAATTAGATTTAGTAATAATATTATGTGATAAAGAAAAATTGTTCCTTAATATTTTTGTGTTTGTATTCATCAATTTTGAATTACCAGTTTCATCTTGATTATACATTTGAATATTTAAATCAAATTTATGATTCTTATTAAATTCCCAATCAATACCACCTCCTAGAATTTGTTTATCTACTTTGTCAATTTCTATTAATTGAATTGATTTATCATTTTTCATCTGATTTAAATTAGCATTGAACTTTATTTTTACTTTATTAAGCGGTTTATATCCATTGATACTTAAATTTTGAGAGCCATTTTTTATTCCAGTATTTTGAAATTTATTTTGTGTATTATTATATTGGCCAGATACATCAATATATTCTATGCTATCTGTATCCTTAGTAATTATATTAACTACTCCAGCCATAGCTTCACTTCCATATAACGAGGAATTTGGACCTTTAACAATCTCTACCTTTTTTACTCTGTTAATTAAAATTTGATCAAGAGCAACTCTATTGTTAAAGCGACCCGTAATAGGTTGTCCATCCATTAAAATAAGTATATATCTTGAATCCATTCCAAGAATGTTCAAAACAGAACCTCCTTCAACAGAGGTTTGCAAACTAACTCCTGCTCTTTGAGATAATAGATCTGCAATATTTTGCGCACCCGAATTATTAATATCATCTTGTGAAATAACCTCAGTTGCTATAGGTACATTATCATGTAATTTTTGTGTTCGCGTTCCAGTAACAACTAATTCACTCATTTTGATAAACTCTCTTTTCAAAATGAATTTGATTTCATCTATATTTTTTTTATCAAAAAGTTTTGTTTGTGCTTTAAATCCAATATGTGATACAGTTAATTCTACTGGAAAAGTAAATTCACCTGAAAAAATAAACTTCCCATCTAAATCTGTGGATGTACCATCAGTCTTATTAATAATAATATTAGCTTGATATAGTCCACGACCAGTGTTTGCATCAATAACCAAACCTGAGATTTTATTTTTATTTACATCCTGCGTTGCATGAAGAAAAGAAAATAAAATTAGAATTATATATGAAATATTATAGAAAATTAGTTCCCCCGCTCGAAATTAAAATCTATGTAGTACCGTAGTTTCCAATAAATGTTGTTATAAACTCTTCCATCGTTTGTCTAGACATAGGTTTTTTTTCATTACCTAGAAAAAATAAGCCATGAAATAATCCACCAATTGCCCGCATCAAAATATCAGAACGCATTTGAGGAAATTGATTTTTAGCCATACCATCTTCAAGCAAACCCTGAAAAACACCATACATTTTTCTTTGGAAACCTTTCCAATCATGAGCATCTTCATTTAATAAATTTGGCATTTTTTGAGGAACAGTAAATAAAAATTCAAAAAGAGATTGGTTATTTCTTACTAGACTACCAATAATATTAAGAGCATCTATAAATGTATCTTTTGGTTTGTCTCTATCATGAATAACCGGTTCAATGGATTCCCATATCATCTTCCATCCACGATTTAATATTTCAATGAAGATTTCTTCTTTAGAACTAAAATAATAATATAAAGTAGCTTTACCAAAATCTGCCTCTTTTGCAATTTCATCCATAGTAGCTTTTTCAATGCCATTATTTTTAAAAACACTGAGAGCTGCTTTTATAATTTGTTCTTTACGAAATTCGCGTTCTTTTGTTTGTCTATCAGATATCATTTCAACTTAGCGTTTTATGTTTCGAATATTAAGTCGAAAATTAAACTACATGTTTATATATGAGCAAATAAAATTATTTTTATTTAAAAGTTTAGCCTTATACCTGCAGAAAAAGTTTTAGGCATTGTTGGCCTTAAGCCTGCAGGTCTTCTAGATACAATAGCTTTTGAATTTGTTAAATTCTTAATAGAAAAAAACAAATTTGATTGAGACGTTAAATTATATTCACCAGATATATCAATTTGAGTAAGCTTTTGAGTAGCAGATTTATCATCAATAGCACCACTACCAGCTTTAGTCCTCATTTGACTTACATTATTTAATTTCATATAAAAACGCGTATCTCTAGCTATAATTCCAATCTCAGCAAACATTTGATATTTTGGCAAATAAGGTAATTCATCACCCTTATTTACAGATCCCCATGCTTCAAAACTACTTTCAAATGTTGAAAGAAATTCTGTAGAGGTGTAAGTATAATTAAATTCAATTGGAACCAAAAGATTCCCTCTTTTAAAAATTCTATTGATAGCAAACTCTAATCCATTTATGTTTACTTTTCCAGCATTAAACTGGTCATAAGACCCTTCTCCAGCAAATTGTGTATCATCACCAAGAAGATTTGAATAACTATTATTAAATAATACTGTTTTAACTTTATTCAATCCATCTTTTATAACGAAACCAGTCTCTACATTAATACTTTCTTCAGGTTTGATATCTTGTGAATCATCTTTCCCTGGACCTGGAGGCGAATAGCCCTTATGTATTCCTGCTAAAATCTCAACGTTTGAATTCAATTGGTAAATAAACCCAGCTCCAGGGACTAGAATATTAATATTCTTTGTTTTTTGTGTTGGGTCTAAAGTTCTTTCAGGATCATTCCAACTTAAATTTTGTAAAGATATGTCACCTTTCCAATCATTCCTCGTAAGTTCAATCGATTCGTATCTTATACCAGCAGTAATTATAAATTTATTAAATGAAAATTGATCCTCAATAAAGAATGCAGATGAGGTTGCCTTATCTAAACGATTATTTTTCGATCCAACACCCCATATTCCATTTGTAGTTAGCTTAAGAATGCTATTCTGCATGCCATATTTATCTACTTTTTGAAATCGATCCATTTGATCTTCATGTATTCTCAATCCAATCATTAAATTATGACTAGAAATATTTGGTTTAAGATTAGATACAATCTGAATTCCCTGAGAATAATACTTCCTATTGTTTGCTTTAATTTGATAAGCGTCATTTTCAGTTTCTTTAGACGATAGATATGAATAATTTTTATGAAGATTACCCACTGATAACAGAGAGCCAATTGAAGTTCCATTTACCTTTGATAGCTTATACCAATTTCGCTTAAAATCATTTCTATAAATAACTAATGCCGCGTTTGAATTTTTATTAAACTGAATTGAATTTGTTAAAGAAAACTGCGTGTGGTCTGCCTTCATTTGATCATTTTGAGATGATGAATATCTCCTATATGGATTTATTGAATAATCCTGTTCTGTTAATCCTAAATACGTTTCATCACTTAATTCATTAGTTGAACTAAATTTTAATTCAATTGCGTTTGGAAAGAGATTCAATAGGTTTGACTTATATCTTAGTTTTCCCATAAAATCAGTTTTAGTGTAACCTGTCTTATTATTTGAAAAATCTAATTGCTTAAAACCATCATTTTCATCGTGAAGTATTTCAAATAAGTAACCAAATGAACCAATAGACTTTCCTATATTTGCTTTAATTGTATAAGCATTATTTGTTCCACCTAACAAGTTTAAATTTGATTTATAATTTGAGGGTATTGGTGTTGAAACATAATTTATAGCACCACCAGTTGAGTGAGGTCCATACTTAATTTGAGAGGATCCCTTCCTTGCCTCTAGTGAATGCATTCTACCAGCTGTTGGCGAATAATAAGCAGCAGGTGAAGCATATGGAGCAGGTGAAATTGGAATTCCATCTTCCATAATATTTATTTTAGAACTTCTTTCAACACCTGTACCTCTCATTCCAATATTAGGACGCAGTCCAAAACCATCTTCTTCTTGAACATAAACACCAGGGATTCTTGCTAAAATTCTATTTACATCTGTATCATTATATCTCTTTAAATCTGAAAAGCTTACTAAATCTATTGAACCCGGAGGTCTAAGAAAATCATTATCTAATCTAGTGATATTCTTAATTACCATTATAGGGTCTAGTTCGATAACTTCTGATTGCAATTCAAAAACAAGAGTGTTTTTTAAATCTTTTCTAGATAGTTTTTTTTTGACTTTTGAAAAACCAACTGCGGATGCTTCAATAAATACTTCAGAAAATTCTTGAGGTAATTGAATTTGAAAATAACCATAACTATCAGTTGAAGAACCTACTTCTTGATTTAATACTATAACATTTACATCAGATAATGGTTCTTGACTAGCGCTATTAATTACATAGCCCATTATGACTTCACTAGCACTTAATATTGATACTGAAAGAAAAATTGTAATTAATATTAAATTTTTTCTCATTTTTTAATTTCCCCTGCTTATATTACAATTGAGACTTATTCTCATTATCAATATTACTATTGATATTATACATTAGTCAATAATTAATCTATATATTTTTTCCACATAACTGTTAACACACTAATTGTTAACAACCATGAAGCAAGTTCTATTAGGCTTGGATCTCCATTGTATCCAAATAATCCTTTAAATAGACTACCGATATGACCTTTATCATGAAATAATGGATAAGAACCATCAAGTAACTTTGCTGGGTTGATATCCCATATTCTTCCATAGTTTGGGATTAATCCAGCTGATTCTAATTCATGCACACCATAAGCAAGCATACCAGCTGCTACGAATATGAGTATAATAGAACTAACATTGAAAAAAGTTTTTAAAGGAACTTTTTTACCTTGAACAAATATTAATATCCCAATCCCTACACCAATAACTGCACCTAATAATGAAAGCGAAATTGATAAACTACCTTCCTTCATCATTACTCCATAAAGAAAAAGTATTGTTTCAATACCTTCTCTAAATACTGAAATAAAAGCTAAGGCAAATATTCCATAATTAACTTTAGAACTTGCTAAAGCATGATCTGCTTTATTCTTTAAGTCTTCAGCAATATTTTTATTTTTTGCCATCCAAACAATCATAGTGCCTAGAATGATTGCAGCAATTATCATTACAAAGCCTTCAAATAATTTTTCTGCTTGACCTTGAAAACCGCCAGCTAATTTCTGAAATAAAAAAGAACCAATTACACTAGCAACTAAAGCAACAATTACGCCCTGCCAAAGTGATTTTATAGAATCCATTTGATTAGTCTGATTAAGGTAAGTATATAAGATGCCCACTATTAATGAGGCTTCTAAAACTTCTCTAAACACAATTATTAATTCAGCCATTATTAACCTTTATAATATTTTTATAATTACACGTTTCCTTAAAAAGCCTCTGGGGAGTTGAGGTTTGCCATAGAGGATCTAGAGGCTTAACAAGTTATTATACGCTTTGAATAGATATTGAGACTTATTCTCATTAATAATATTAAATAAAATATTTCTTTAACACAAATAATAATTAATAATTATTTGCTTAATTTTTAACATATATGTAAAATAGACCGACCAGTCGGTTTATAAATGAATCAAGAGAAACAAGATAAGAGAAAAGATCAAATACTGCACGCGGCTTTAAGCGTACTCATAGATAAAGGATATGAGCATTCTCGTATGGATGATATTGTGAAAGAATCACAATTAAGTAAAGGAGCACTCTACTGGTATTATAAATCGAAAAAAGAAATATATTTAGATTTAGTAAACTTTTGGGTCACTAAATATAGCTTTACAATTAATCATTTAGCTGAAACAAATAAACCAGCTCCTCATCAATTAAAATCCCTTTTTAATTATTTTATCGATCAATATGAATCTGATCCTGATCCATTTAAAGCATTAACTGAGTTTTGGTCTATTGCACAACAGGATGCTGATTTTAAGAAAAAATTACAAAAAGTATATTCACACTTTCTTGAAGTACTTGAAAAAATAATTTCAAAAGGTGTTAAAGATGGTGATTTTAAAAAAGTACATCTAAGAATTACTGCAATGTCAATAATGTTAAACATAGAATCCATTAATTGGTTTACTCTTTTCGAACCACATGGTGTTAAAGCAAGAGATTATATTGAAACAATTACAGAATTTATTCTTGCAGGTTTATTGATAAAAAAATAAGAAGGCATATAATGAATGAAATAAAAAAAATATCAAATTCAGGAGGTCAATTTTTGCTAGAGCCAATCTCATTGGCAAAAGTTTATTCCAGGGAAGACTTTACTGAAGAACATACCGATATTTATAATATGGTAATGGAATTTGATAGCGATAAAATACTTGTGCAAAAAGAGGATATAGAAAAGTATAATCCAGTTTTAGTTAAATCTCTCATTAAAGAAATGGGCGAACTAGGACTTTTGGGGATTGATATTCCAGAAACATATGGTGGAATTAATCTAGATAAAATTACTACAATAATTGTAGCTGAGTCTTTAGTTCAATGTCCATCGTTTGCAGTTACATGGGGTGTTCAAACAGGGATTGGCTCCCTTCCCATTGTTTGGTTTGGGACTGAAGAGCAGAAACAAAAATATCTTCCAAAAATAGTTACGGGTGAAATATTGTGTGCATATGGATTAACAGAACCATCTGCTGGTTCTGATGCAACTAATGGAAAAACAACCGCGGTTCTTTCAAAAGATGGAGAACATTATATATTAAATGGAGAAAAAATATTTATAACTAATGGAAACTGGGCTGATGTCTATACTGTTTTTGCACAAATAGATGGTGACAAATTCAGCGCATTTGTTATTGATAGAGACACTGAAGGGTTTTCTATTGGTCAAGAAGAAAAAAAACTCGGGATGAAGGGATCTTCCACCACTCCTCTTATTTTTGAAAACGCTAAAGTTCCCGTTAATAATCTGCTCTTTAAAATCGGCGAAGGAGCTAATATTGCATTTAATTGTTTGAATATTGGTCGATTGAAACTTGGTGCCTCTAGTTTAGGTGGCGCTAAAATGGTTATCAATGGAGTAACACCTTATGCTAAAGAAAGACGTGCATTTGGACAACCAATTTCAAAACTAGATGCAATTACAAAAAAAATTGCAGATATGACCATTCGTACTTTTGTAACAGATAGTATGCTTTATCGAACAGTGGGACTTATTCAATCTGAGATTAATCAATTGGATATAAATGATGATAATTATTATATCCAAATGGGTGAAGCTATGGAAAAGTATGCGATTGAAACCTCGATGGCAAAAGTATATGGAAGTGAGACTAGTCATGATGTTATTGATCAAGGTCTACAGATTCTTGGTGGCTATGGCTTTTTAGAAGAGTATCCACTTGCAGGAGCATACCGAGATGACCGAATAAATCAAATATGGGAAGGCACTAATGAAGTTAATCGTCAAATCATCGCAGGATTTATTATGAAAAAAGCTCTCATGGAAGAATTGCCTTTTCGAGAAGCTATACGTGAAATTGATGATTTTATGTCTAATGGAGAATTAGACCTTGATAATGAAAAATTATCCAAAGAATGCCAAACTATAGAAATGGCAAAACGGTTTGTGCTTTTCATTTTCAATGAAGCTTTATGTAAATATGGTCAAGATTTAAAGCATGAACAACAACTAACCGAAATATTTGCAGATAATTTTATGGATATTTACTCAGCAGAGAGCACCGTAGTCAGAGCTCAAAAGATTATGGTTAGTAACTCGCCAGAGCCAACTGTAGTGGATATTGCTAAAGTCTTCACAGCTGAAATGACCAATCGATTTATTAATCAACTTCATACGGCCATAAACGCTATTTTTGATGGAGAACCTTCGGATCTAATAAATCAAAAAGTTAATGAGTTTGAATCTCGGATGAGATTATCAACCAATGTTATTGGATTGAAAAGAAATATTGCCAACCATGTTTATGAAAAAAACAAATACCCTTATTAGGAGATAATGATGGAAAACAAAGCTGTAATTATTGATGCTACAAGATCACCAATAGGAATAAAAAATGGAGAGATGGTCGGGATTCGTCCTGACGATTTAGCCGCTCAAGTGGTCAAAGGTCTTATGGAGCGAAATAACAAAGTAACCTCAGACCAAGTTGAAGATTTAGTTATGGGTTGCGCATTTCCTGAAGGTCCTCAAGGAATGCTCATCGGACGTTCTGTTGTTGCCCTTGCAGGTTTACCTCAAACAGTTCCAGCGAAAGTAGTAAATCGCTTTTGTGGATCAGCGATGGATGCATTACATCAAGTGAGTACCGCAATTGAAAGTGGCGATATTGAAGTAGGCATTGCTGCTGGTATCGAGGATATGTTCTCTATTCCACCTGGAGGCTTTGCGCCTGACTTTCATCCTGAGCTTGCTGAACAAGAATATTATATAGGTATGGGAGAAACAGCTGAAAACTTAGCAAATGATGGAAATATTTCAAGAGAAGCTCAAGAGGATTTTGCAATGAATTCTCATAAAAAAGCCTTAGCGGCTTGGGAAGCCGGTAATTTCGATAATGAAGTAATACCAATTGATATGTATGGTGAAGTTACAGTTTCTAAAGATGAAGGCCCTCGTGAACCCGATGAAGAAAAAATCAAAAGTTTAAATCCTGCTTTTGTTGAAGGCGGTTCCGTGACTGCTGCAACAAGTAGCCCTTTTTCATTAGGCGCCGCTGCTTTACTGATAACGTCTGAATCTTTTGCCAAAGAAAATGGACTTACCATTCGAGCAGAAATTGTTTCTCGAGCTGTTGCAGGTGTGGACTGGACACGCATGGGTATGGGACCACTCCCTGCTACTGAAAAAGCATTAAAAAAAGCTGACCTTACTATGGATGATATTGATATCATTGAACTAAATGAGGCTTTTGCTGCGCAATCTCTTTATGTAATAAATGAAGGGGGTTGGGATTCTAGTAAAATAAATCTTAATGGTGGTGCAATTGCACTCGGCCACCCTCTTGGATGCTCTGGTGCTCGAATCATTGGCACACTGATTAATGTAATGGAACAAAATGAAAAACACCTTGGACTGGCAACCATGTGTATCGGAACTGGTCAGGGTATTTCCACGATCATTAAAAGATAAGACATATTGAGTAGACTAAATAATACTAGAACTAAAGCCTAAGCGTTTGCCATGAATTATTTTATGACCCAATTTAATAAACTAGAATTTTGAGGATATTATGAGTAATAATTTTGAAAAAATAGCTGTCCTTGGTGCCGGTGTTATGGGTGCTCAAATTGCTGGACATTTTGCTAATGCGGGAATAACTGCTCTGCTTTTTGATATAAATCAAGAACTAGCACAAAAAGGAGTTGATGGCCTTACCAAGCAAAAACCTGCTCCTTTATATAAACCAAAAAATGCTGAATTAGTATCAGCATGCAATTATGATGATGATGTTGAAAAACTAAAGGATGTTGATTTAGTTATTGAAGCAGTGGCAGAGCGCTTAGATATAAAACATGCGGTGTACAATAATATTGTTCCTCATTTGAAAGAATCCGTTATACTTACTTCTAATACCTCTGGTATTCCATTGGAAGACCTCACTAAAGTTCTATCTGACAATCTTAAAAAACGATTTATGATTACTCACTTTTTTAATCCACCTCGTTATATGCACCTATTAGAATTGGTAAAAGGTCCTAATACAGATAATAGTGTCTATGATGAAATTGCTAGATTAGGTGAAGATGTACTTGGTAAAGGAATCGTCCATGCTAAAGATACACCTAACTTCATTGGCAATAGAATTGGCGTCTATGGTATGGCTGTAACTATGAATACTGCAATTGAGCATGGATTAACCGTTGAAGAGGTAGACAAACTTACTGGAACAGTTGTTGGACGCCCAAAAAGCGCCACATTTAGAACAGCTGATGTTGTTGGGTTAGATACTATGATTAATGTATCCAATACTTCTTATAATAACCTTGATGATGATGAAGAAAGAGATCAATTTAAAATTCCTGATTTTCTGCAAAAACTTGTAGACGATGGGAATCTTGGTGCTAAGACAAAAGCTGGTTTTTACAAAAAGACAGATGATGGAATTCTTTCTCTTGATTTAAAAACAGGAGAATACGGACCACAAAAAAAAGTGCGTTTTGATGGATTCCGTTTGGCTAAAGATAGGCAATCACCAGGTGAAAAAATTAAAGCGATGGCTTATAGCGATGATAAAGGTGGAAAATTTTTCTGGGAAGTCCTTTCTAAATCTTTAATCTATTCAGCCAATCGAATTCCTGAAATTAGTGATGACATTATCAATATTGATAATGCGATGAAATGGGGATTTGGGTGGGACATGGGCCCTTTTGAAGTTTGGGATGCAATAGGTGTTTCTGAATCTGTCTTAAAAATGGAAGCAGATGAGAAAAAGGTTCCTAAATGGGTAAAAGAGATGCTGGCTTCAGGTCATTCTAATTTTTATCAAATGAAAGATGGGCAATTGAATTATTTTGATATTGAATCATCATCTATGAAGATACAAAAACGAAATGAAAAAGCAATCAATCTCAATATTCATAAAACGGGTGGAAACGTAATTAAAAAAGATTGGAGTGCGAGCCTTATTGACTTAGGTGATGGGGTGTTAAACGTTCAATTCCATTCCGTTTTGCAACCCACATTAAATCCAATTGATGGTTCACTCGCCCAAACGATAAGTGATGGTGTTGATCTTCTTGATGCTGGAAAATATAAAGCCATGGTTGTTGGCCATCAGGGACCTAATTTTTGTGCTGGTGCGAATCTAGCAAGCATGATTCAAGTCTGTGAAGCAAGTGAATATGACAAACTAGAAAAAGCAGTTAAACAAATACAAGATCTAACACAACGGATTCGATTTTCAAAAGCACCCATTATAGCAGCTCCTCATCATCTCGCATTAGGTGGAGGGTTTGAATTAATAGGTCCAGCAGCACATCGCGTAGCTGCGGGAGAACTCTATGTCGGACTCGTTGAAGTTGGAGTAGGTTTGATTCCAGGAGCTGGGGGAAACTTACGTATGATTCTAAATTTGATGGAAAATAGTGGTGGCGGTAGAATGAATTCTTTTCAAGTAGCACAAAAAGCTTTCGAAACTATTGGGTTTGCCAAAGTTGCTACTAGTGGCGAAGAAGCTAAATTTTTAGGCTATCTTTTAAAAACAGATACAATTATATTAAACAATGATCATCGTATTTGGATGGCAAAGCAAAAAGCCCTAGAATTAATCAATAATGGATATGAACCACCAACATACCGTGATGATTTAAAGTTGCCTGGGTCAGGTGGACGTACAGCAATGGTCATGGCAATAAAAGGATTTAAAGCCCAAGGTAAATTATCAGCACATGATGAATTTATTGCAAAAAAATTAGCATTTGTTCTTACTGGTGGTGATAAAGCTGGACTTACTAAATCAGTGGATGAGCAATATGTACTGGATATCGAAAGAGAAGCATTTGTTTCATTAGCAGGTGAAAGATTATCTCAAGATCGAATTAAATTTATGCTAAAAAAAGGTAAGCCTTTGCGTAACTAAAACAGTTTTATTGTAAATAATTTAATAACTAGTTTTATTTACTGTTATTGAGCTAATTATTTATTTAAGGAATAGAATTGAATCAAATTCTAAGTAGTTCTAGACTTTTAAATACTTTAAAAGTAGTAGCAATACTATCTATTTTATATATGTTCCTTGTCAGCATAGGAATGATAGGGTTAGGCTTTAAAGGACTAGGCCGAGGTTTTGCTGAACAACTTTTATCAAGTTCTGCTGCACCCTTAATTGGTTTATTTATTGGTATTTTAGCAACCAGTCTAATTCAGAGTTCATCCACCACTACTTCACTAGTTGTAGGAATGGTAGCTGCTGGGACCTTTGGTAATGATCCTATTTTAGCAGTAACTGCTGCAATACCATACATAATGGGTGCCAATATTGGTACAAGCGTCACAAATACTATTGTTGCACTTGGGCATATAGTTAATAAAAACGAATTTAAACGCGCTTTTTCAGCATCTATTGTTCATGATTTTTTTAATGTTTTATCCGTTATCATACTATTTCCGCTACAACTTTATTTTGGAATAATTAGTAAAACGGCTAATTGGATGGCAAGCTTATTTATGGGTGCTGGAACATTCACATTTAAAAGTCCAATAAAAATGATTACCAAACCCACGGTTACTGCAATTAAAGATATCTTCAAAATGCAAGATGTAGTTAATTATAACTGGCTATTAATAATAGTAGCCTTAATACTATTATTTATTTCACTAAAATACCTTACTGTATTGATTCGCAGTCTAGTAATGGAAAAGTTAGAAGCATTCTTTGATACACATATTTTTAAAACCTGGATACGGGCAATGTTTTTTGGTGTCTTCATAACAATTCTTGTGCAAAGTAGTTCTATAACAACTTCGCTTGTTATTCCATTAGCTGGAGCTGGAATTTTACAATTACGACAAATATTTCCTTATACACTCGGTGCTAACATTGGAACAACTATTACTGCCCTACTAGCAAGTTTAGTTTCAGGTACGCATGCACCATTAGCTGTAGCATTTGGCCATTTAGCTTTTAATGTTTTTGGTATTTCTTTAATCTGGCCAATAGAAAAAATTAGAAATATACCAATTCAATTAGCAGAATGGTTTGCTGAACTAGCAATTGTAAACCGTATCATTCCTATTGTTTATATACTTGTTGTTTTCTTCTTAATCCCCTTATCACTAATTTTCATCGTGAGGTAATATTATGACTATAATTAAAGATGTTGTCAATTTATGGAAAGCTGAAGATCTTCTTTCCCAAGCATGGAACCGTTCCTATGAAATGATGGAACTTTCACGAGAAATTTTTAGTCAAGCAATTAAATATCTCCGTAATGGCGAAAATATTGAGACACTCAAAGCACTTAAAAAACGTGATCGTGAGATAAATGCTTTTCAACAAGAAGTTCGAAGAAAAGTTTTAACTCATTATTCAGTTGAACAAAAAACATCCGATATGGCAAATGGTTTAATACTAATAAATATGGTAGTTGATATTGAACGAATTGGAGATTATTCCAAAAATATTCTTGATTTAGCAATTAACTACTCAGATAAAATAATATCAGAAGAAATTAGCGAAGATCTCGCCTTAATCGAGAATGAAGTCAAACTACGTTTTGATAAAACATTGGAAGCTATTCATACTCAAGATTCGGACCTGGCAAATTCTCTAATGAAAGGGTACAAAGAAAATATGGCCCAAAAATCAGATGAAATTGTAAATGCTATTATTAGTGGAAAATTAGAATTTGGTTCAATTTCAAAATCTGCTTCAATTTCTCTTTATGCTCGTTACTTAAAAAGAATTGGCGCTCATTTAAAAAATATAACTACAACAATAGTAAATCCATTCGATTCAATTGGATATAAAAAATAACAATATTTCTTATTAAGTGGAGAGGATTTTGAATTAAAATTTAGAGATAAGGAAAAATTATTTTCGTTTTAAATAACTTTCTGTAAATACATTATCTTTAAGTCCTTGATCATAGATAACTTTAATTATTTCTAATTCTGTTCTGTGCCCATTTTTTAAATTTTTCATCACCAATTTTGTCTGTGTCCAATATTCACCATTTTTTACATGTTCAGGGATATCTAATATTTTAACTTGTTCTTTTTTCTTATTATAAAATTCTATTCTTTTCATTAAATATTTTTTTTTATCCACCCAAATCAATCGAGCTCCATATTGTGTCTTTTTTTCAATTGGAGTTGCATTAATCTTATAACATTCTGTGCCATGAATGATATCTTCACCTATTAATTCATAACTATCAGATTCTATATTTCGCCCTGAAAGATCTTCATAACTAAAATCTGTTCCCATAAAACTTCTTTCTTTATCCTTAGCACGTATTCTTTTAACTTTTTTTAAAGCAGGTAGATATAACCATTGGTCATCAAATTTAGCATCTATTCTATCCCATGTTAAAAAAGCTGTACCATTTACTTCTTTTGGCTCAGAAAATCTTAAAAGTGATTTCATATTGTATATACCATCTTCAAATTTTTTTTCAATTATCGTAAGTACCCTTGAACGACTTCTTTCTTTTCCCCTTTTATTAGAAACTAAGGTCATTTTTATTTGTGTTTCACTGTCGGCTGGCTTTTTTAATTGATCCATTTTTTTCATAATGAATAATCCAGTATCTTGAGCATTCGTGAAAATTGGAATGAATATTATAATAGTTATTAATGATAATTTCAAAATAAAGATTGATTGATTTTTTTGAAATTTCTGAACTATGTAATTAGATTTATTCATTTATTAAAAATTATAAATAATATTAAAAGTTATATTTGAAAAGTCTTCCATAATAGTAAATGTATTTTCAAGGTCGTCTTTATCACCAATAAATTTTGTGATTGTAGATTCCAATTTCCAATTAATCCATGGTGAATACCCGATTGAGCCACTAAACATATTACCTTTTTCATCTAAGTTAATCATCATATTACCTTTTAACTCTAACCGATCATCCATTAGTACTCCCGTTGAGTTCAATAAAAGCGCAAGCTCAGAGAACATAGCGATTGGATTTCCCATTCCTGGTTGAAATTCAGGATAAGGAAAATCCACTAGTTCACTAGATGTTACATGATACCACTCATAGTTCTCATTTTGAACAGAATTTCCAATCAGTTGTCCAGATAAAATAATATCAGAATTTGTTGTGTATTCAATCTGAATAACATATTGAGAATATGATATATCTTGTTGAAATTCGTATAATGACAGTGGTGATTTAATAATATGTAAGTTTAAAATAGGTGTTTTAGACTTAAAAAGTGCCAATTCACTTCTAACTGTAAAATCACCAAAAAACGTTACAAAATCTAAACCTCTAACTAAAGTTTCTCTATAGCCAAGTAAAGATTCCAACGAAGGTGGTCCTCCTTCAACTTCCCAAAAAACATTTGCAGCATTTACACTTGGTGCGCGATCATTACCCTTAAATATTGATAAGCCTAAATCACCATCCCCAATTGTTGTTTGAAATCTAAAACCAAATTCAAATTCATTTTTTACAGGATATTTAATTTTTGGTTTGGAAGGAATAGATAATGGAAAATCTTCTTCACCATAGGGAAATCGATTTTTTTGATACTTTGGAATGAAAATACCTTCTAAATGTGAGTTACCAAAATATATTTTTGAGGATAATGAAATCACTCCAATTTTTCTTCCTGCTCCTGCCATAAATAGATAGTAATAATCATAAGGATTTATATTATCCGTTGGATTATTGCCATCAACACTTCCCCATGCATGAATCTGTTTACCTAATTTTATTTCGCCCCATTCAGGGTAATAAGCTAAATATGCTTCTCTAAGTACATAATTAGATTTTGATGTATTATTTCTGTATTCAATACCTGTAACTGTATTTATATCTAATTGACCTAAGGTATATCCTAGTTTAAATGATAAAATTCTGTAGGGTAAATTTATTTCTGAATTATTAGAAATTCGATTCATGCTTTTTGCAGTAACCTCACCAGAATAATTAATCTGAGCTATGGTAAATGAAATAGAAATAAAAAATGTTAATTTTTTAAATATTTTCAATTCCTTGGTAACCTTTTCAAATTCTTTTCTTGAAAGAGTTTTATTGATATACCAGTATCTACTTTATATTCTGCAAACGTTACTTCAGTTGAATGTTTTTTTTGAACATCTTCAACAAAAATTCTTTCCATAACTAAATAATCATTTAATTCTTTATTAAAAAATTCTTTTTTCTTTTTTAATTGACCCCGTTTATCAAAAGATTGTTCTTTTAATATCATTAGACTAGATTGATCAATCCAAGAAATATGTTTTGAATAAGAAGAGTTAGCTCCTTTTTTTGGTGAGATTTCAAGAACATAACATAATTTTGAATTTAATGTTTGATCATCGAGTCTTGAATAATCATGGTCTGCTATTTTTCGATTACTGAGATCTTCATAACTAAGGTCTGACCCCATAAATGAATCTCCCCTTTTCTTAGAAGAAATTCTTCTAACTTTTTTGAAAGCAGGTAACCACATTCTCATTTCATCATCCTTACCATCATTTTCAATTTTTAGAAAAGCGACACCTTTGTCATCCTTTGGTTCCATGAACCACATAATCTGTTTTTTATTCCCATCCATAGATTTTGATCTGACTATATTGGTTCGTTGCTTTCCTTTAGAATTAGTTAAAACCATTTTTGTGATGTTGGATTGATCTTTTGGGATTTTTCTTAAGTCAACCATCTTTGCTATTTCAATCCCAGATTGAGCATATGAGAAGAAGATTAGAAAATTAAATAATAAATATTTTTTCATCAAATTAACCTTTATCAATTAGTCTATATTTTAGTAATTCTGCTAAAGCAGCTAATATAGTTAAAGTTCCAAGAGATGTAGATACCATAGCAAAGACCATCAAACCTCCAATATATTGTATTGGTAAAAATACTGAGAATAATAAAGCTCCAAAACCCATATTTGACCCAGCATCTAAAACAATAGGGTACCCTACATCATCAATTACCTCTCGGCTTAATTTCTTAGAATCAACAGATCGCGATAAACGTCTAAATTGTGATATATAATGAATTGAAAAATCAACACCAACACCAATAATTATTGATGATAGTAAAGCAGTAATATGACTTAATTCGATTCCAAAATAACCCATAAAACCAAAGTTGATTATTACTGCAGACGATAGAGGAATAACTGCAAGTATACCCCACAAAATCCTTTTGAAAAAAACTGAAGCAATAATGCCAATAATAATCAATGAAATAATAATACTCAAAACTGATGAATTAACAATCATAACCACTAGATCTCTTAATATTACAATCATTCCTGTGAATTCAAGATTAATATCAGATGCCTTTAATAGTTTAACCTCTTGATTCATTTTTTCTACATAATCAAAAATTTCAATAGTTGTCATAACCTTTGAAAATGCGGTAATTAAACCAACATTATAATCATAATCCACCATTGTAGAAAAATCATCTGGGTCTCCGGACATAGAGTACATTGTAAATAAATTATTAACTTTTGCCCTATTATCTGGGATTATTTCATAGTTTGGATCATCGTCCATAACAGTTCGATGCATTTGTTCAACTACATTAGCAATGGAGTAACTAGTTGCTACTTTTTCATCCTCTTCCATAAAAAATTGCAGATTTTTCATTGAAGAAAGAGTTTTAGGGTCTTTCATATCTCCTTCTACCCTCACTCTAATATCTATAGTCCCAGTCATTTTCTCATCTAAAAAATCCATAGAATCTCTAATCTCTGATCCTGGTTTAAAGAAGTTCACCATATTAACATCAACTATAACTTTAGATAGACCCGTAAAACCAATAATTACAAAAAAAGCGCCAACTGAAAAAACATATTTAGGATGAGTCAAAACTATTTTACCAAATTTATTTATTATTTTTTCAAAAATGCTAGGTTTGGTAATTGCAGTTGAATCTTTATTCCATTTTTTCAAGTTTATAACTGCAGGAAGCAATAGAGAACTTAAAAACCAAGCCCAAGCAATTCCCGCTCCAATAACAATTCCATATCCAAAAAGTGGCTCTATTGGTGATAGTGTCATTGTAGCAAATGCAGCAATAGTTGTAATACTAGTAAGGAAAATTGGAATTAATAGTGAATCCATTGTTGCTGCAATAGCTTTTCTTGAATCTTGTTTTAATCTTAACTCTTTAAAGAACTTAGAAACTACATGAACACCATCAGAATTGGCTATAGTTAATAGAATAATGGGCATCGATGTATTTGCTAGGGTAAATAAAAATCGATCAGAGCCTGTTAAATGATATATCCAACCCATAGCTCCAATCATTGCTAATAATGATAGTCCAATCACCATAATTACCATAATAACACCAGAAAAACTTCTAAGATTCATTAATAGAATAGTAACCATTATTAGTATACCAATCCTTGCTAGACCAATAACATCATCTCTTATCATTGCTGGCATAGTTCCTGTTACATATGCTTGTCCACCATAATGGACTTCGTAATTACTTAATATTGGTTTTGCAATTGCCGTAACCGAGTCTCTAAACGTGTTTAATGAACCACTTTCATATGGTTGAATGATTGCCATTAAATATTCATTATCTTCACTGACAAAGCGTTTTTTTAAAGTTGGATTCTTATTTAGATATTTCTCTATATTATTTACTTCTTTTTGAGTTAGGTCTCTATAAGGTTGCAAATCATCAATCTCCATAAAACCATCTATATTATCCATTCGAGTCGATGATGAAATTGATGTTAATTCTTCAACCTGGTCAGTATTTTCTATCGCTTCAGTTAAATCCCATAAAGTCGCCATTGTTTCTGGATTAAATACTGATTCTCCTTTTTTCCCAAATGCAACCAGGATGACTTCTGTGCTACCAAATTCATCTTGAATGGAATCCCATGATACTCTCGAATCCAGATTTTTTGGTAATAATTTTATCATATCATCATCAATAAGAAAAAATTGAGCACCAGAACCAATAATTAATGTTAATAAAATAGAAAAAATAATAGTTCTTTTTGAATAATCAAGACTTTGTCTTATAAACCAACTACGTAAGGGATGGTCAGAATACTTTTTGATAATTTTATCCATCTTTATTATAATGCTTTCTTATCTTTGTGAAAGTAAAAAGCATAAATTTGATAATAGAAAATGAAAAGTTTATTTAAATCTCCCATTGTTATTTTAGTAAATGGCTTGTTTCCAACAAGCCCAGCCCCACTTGAAATTTTAGAAAATGCTGGAACAGTTATTTGCACTGATGGTGCAATTAATAAATTGGAAAAGTTAGATTTAATTCCACACATTATTATTGGTGATTTAGATTCCAAAGATATACAAATAGAATTTAAAGGACTAATCGTACGAGATACAAACCAATACAATACTGACCTTGAAAAAGCTTTAGGATGGGCTGTAATGAATAATGTTAAGAGATTAACTATTCTTGGAGCAACAGGATTACGTGAAGATATGACTTTGGCTAATCATTATATACTATTTGATTACTATGATAAAATAGAAATAAAAATGATTACAGATTATCATACTATTTCTTGTCATAAAGGAAAACAGTCATTTCATTCAAGCCCAGGAAAGAATATTTCACTTTTTGTAAAAGATTATGACACTACTGTTTCAACCATTAATCTAAAATATTCATTGAATAAATCATTATTAGATCCTTCATCAAGAGCAATTTCAAATGAATCTTTAACTGATAATTTTGAAGTGGATTCATCTGGCCCTATTCTTGTTTTTAAAGATCATTTAGAAAGTTAATTAATGCATTGGCTAGATGTTTCTATCCTTATTATATATCTAGTAGCTTTAGCAATACTTGGTTTCATAAGATCTAATCATTCCAATAAAGATCCTGAAGCTTATTTGTTAGCTGGAAGAAAATTAAGCCTTCCCGGGTTTGTAGTAACATTAGTTGCAACTTGGTATGGAGGCATACTTGGAATGGGCGAGAACACATTCTCTTTTGGAGTTCAAACCTGGTTTATATTTGGATTGCCTTATTATATATTTGCACTTTTATTCGCTTTATTTCTTGCTGCTCGAATCAATCAAGCAAAGCATATTTCACTTCCAGATCAATTTCATAATAGATATGGTAAAACAGCAGGTGTTGTTAGTGCAATATATATTTTAGCACTAGCTAGTCCAGCACCATATATACTTAGTATTGGAATTTTGATTCAATTTATATCAGGTTTATCTTTTGGTATTTCTTTAATAATAGCAACAACTATAAGTATGAGTTACATATTTACTGGAGGATTTAATGCAGTTATTCGAACTGATAAACTTCAATTTGGATTCATGTTCTTAGGTTTTGCACTTCTATTAATATATTCAATAAAAATGTTTGGAGGATACACACAACTTGCTATGGCACTACCAAAATCGCATTTAAGTATAACTGGTGGTGCTTCTTTCCAGTATATATTAGTTTGGTTTTTTATTGCAATTTGGACATTTGTAGATCCTGGATTCTACCAAAGATGTGCTGCAGCAAAATCACCCAAAACTGCTCAAAAAGGAATAATTATTTCAATTATTTTTTGGTTCTTATTTGATATTCTAACTTTATCAACTGGGCTCTATGCCAAAGCAATGTTAACTGGTGTAGATCCATTATTTGCTTACCCAAAATTAGGTGCTTTAGTCCTCCCGCCTATTGCTTATGGTATTTTTATAACTGGACTGCTAGCCACTATCATGTCAACAATAGATTCACTAGGAATGATTAGTGCTATAACTTTTGGAAGAGATATCTTATGGCAAATTAATAATAATTCTTCTAATAATGATTCATGGGATACTCAATCTACCAGCCTAATTCATAAAGGCCTTGGGGTTACTAGTTTTATTGCACTCGCTTTAGCTTTTAGTATACCTTCTGTGGTAAAACTTTGGTATAACCTAGGTTCAATTATTGTACCAGGACTGGTAATACCATTTCTTATGTCTTTTAATAAAAATAGGATGCAAGATGGAATTATTTTTATGATGGTTTGTCCTGCTTTGGCAAGTATAATATGGATAATATCTGGTGGATTATTAGGGAATTATCCTTTTAATATAGAACCATTCTACCCTGGGATAGCAACATCATGCCTTATATATGGCTGGAAAGTAAAAAATGGCAAAAGAAATTGAACGTAAATTTCTCATAGACATTAATAAATGGCCTACAAATCAAAAAGGCATTTTATATCAACAAGGGTATTTAGCAATTACTGAAAAAGGAATTATTCGCGTTAGAATTAAAGCAGAATTATCAACTCTAACAGTAAAGTCAAAAGGTACTGGAATATCTCGTGATGAATTTGAATATGAAATTCCAATAGATGAGGCAAAAAACTTACTTGAACTTTGTCAAAATGATATAATCATTAAAACAAGATATAAAGTTATGTGTAATAATAAATTATGGGATGTAGATGAGTTTCATGGAAAAAATAAAGGATTATGGATAGCTGAAATAGAATTGAAAAGAGAAGATGAAAAATTCGAACAACCCGATTGGATAAAAAAAGAAGTCACAGGAAATAAAAATTATTATAACGCATTTTTATCAATGTATCCATTTTTAAGTTGGAAAAATGAATAAACTAATTTTTATATTATTGATTTTCACTTTGTACCCTCAAAATTCAAATTGGCAAAGTATCCATGATGAACGTGAGTATTCAATTAGCGGAGTTTCAAAATTCAAAGAGGGGTTTTTAGTCGTCCATGATAATAAAAAAAGAGGCCAAGCGCGTGTTAGTTACATTGATAAAGAATTAAAAATAACAAATTTAATTTGGCCTGAAGAAAAATTGCCTATTGACCTTGAAGCTGTTATTCAAATTCCTCAAATAATAAACCGTTTTATACTTATGGAGAGTGATGGAAAATGTTTTGAGATAACTATTGACCCAAAGAATCTTCGCATTGAAGTGATTCGTACTTTCACTCTCCCATCAATTAAACCAAAAATGAATTTAGAAGGTCTTACTATTTTTCCTTCTGGGCAGGGACTTTTATTTATTTATGGAGATAGAGGATCTAATAAACGAGCATCTACTTTATTTACTTCATTTTTTAATAAAAAGGATAAAACTTTTTTTGATACAAATCAGTTTATTTTTGATTTACCTGAACCAAAAAAACATAAAAGAAACATAGCTGACCTAGCATTAGATAATAATGGAAATTTATGGACAGTTGCTACTTCTGACCCTGGAGATAATGGCCCATTTATAACTGCTACTTATGAGTTAGGCAAAATTAATCATGCAGGAATATTTAAGCCTAATCATCCAAGTTTAATTCAACCAATCCATAAATTTAATGGACAAAAAGTTGAAGCACTTATGTTTTATAATGAATTCTTGGTTCTGATGACTGACAATGAGAACTTCGGCGCGACTATAAGATTCATAAAATAATAAAATGTATAAAAAATTAATATTTTTCATAGTTACCCTAACAACTATTTTTAGTCAAATTAATCATCAAGATAAAATAGTTGTCAAACGATTAGTAGGTCTTTCTACTTTGACTTTTGATTTTGATGGACGTGTTAATGAAACTGGTTTTTTTCACAAACATCTGGATCTAGGTATTCATTATCCAATTCTTTCAACATGGACTCTTGGCCTTAAATATAGAACACAATATCGATTCAAAGAAAATAAATGGAACTTAGAACAGCGCCCTCAAATTGAAATCCTTAAAGCAATAAAGAATCAAAAAGTGAAACTGCAATTAAGGACTCGAATGGATTACCGTATACGTGAAGGTAAAGAAGATGAAATGCGAAATCGAAGTAGAATTCAATTTAAAGCACCCAAACCATTCACATTTTTTCAAATTACTCCTTTTATCAGTAATGAATTCTTTTTTGAGCCAAAGACATGGAATTATTATGTAAACTGGACCGCAATTGGTTTTGATTTACCAAAAACAAAAATTGGAAAGCCAACTATTTTCTATAAATATGTAAATACAAAAATAGATGGGGAATGGGAACCATCTTATACTTTTGTTTTTAAATTAACTATCTAAAATATGAAGATATTGATTTCACATTTACCAAAACATGATTGGTGGGGACACGGCACTCCAATTTATAAAAATAACCCTGCTATGAAGGAAGGTGTTGTACCAAACCAAGAATTAGTTCAAATTGAAATGTTCATGTTATCACAGCTTTTTTCTAAGTTACCATTTGAAGTTATAGAAATTGATTTTCCTCATTTTTTAGATAAACAAAATATTAAACAAAGGCAACATGACTTTGTTTTTGTTCGTGATCTCTTTGTTAGCAATCAAAAAGATAAAATTATTATTTCAAAATTCAGTGAAAATGCAAGGCAAATTGAAGCTGATATTATGCAAACAATGTTAGAATCAATGGGATATAAGACTATTCGCATACCGGACAATTCTACAGCAACGGCTGAAGGTGGTGAATTTTATTTTTGTCCTAAGGATAAAATACTTTTTTCAGGAGCTTGTCGAAATAATATTGAAGGAGCAGAGTGGGTTGCAGCAGAGTTTAACGTTGATGAATTAATTGTTATGAAATCAAATGCATTTCACCTTGATACATTATTCACACCAGTTTTAAATAAAAATAATAGTTTAGCTGCTATCATAGCTTGTACTACCCTTATGGATAAAGGTTCAACTGACAGTCTAAAATCTTTTGCAAAAAGAAAAAATATTGAAATAGTTGAAGTTGAGCCTGAAGATGCTATTGGTACTGAAAAAGAACTTGGTGAATTTGCAGTTAATTGTCAGCCATTACCAGGGTATCTAATTGGACCTACAAGATTCCGTTCAAATAAAGTTGCTCCACTTTTAAAAGAATTAGATGTAATGCATATTACAGTACCCACCACTCAGTTCCGTCTTAGTGGTGGTGCAATTCACTGTCTTACAAACGAATTATAACTAAATAATTAATTTTCCATATCTAAAGAATATTTACCAGAAGAAGCTAATCCATTTAATTTTGCTCTTTTCATAAATGCATCTTGAGCTGCTTTAACATTTTCTTGTTTTCCTTGCCATACCTTAAGTGCTGGCTGTTGTAAAGCGCGTCCATATGAAAAAGTCAGATTCCAAATTTTATTTTCACCTAAAATTTGATTCATTCGATTTAAATGAGCTGTAGCATCTTCATCACTTTGACCACCAGATAAGAATGCGATACCAGGGACTGCTGCCGGAACAGTTCTAAAAAAACATTGAAGTGTTGCATTGGCTACTTCATCAACATCTGCGCGATCACTTGCATCATAACCAGATAAAACCATATTTGGCTTTAAAACCATTTGCTCTAGACTAACTCCTTGTGAATAAAGTTCAAAAAATACTCTATGTAGAACTTCCTCTGTTACAACAAAACTATCATCCACATCATGTGTGCCATTCATTAAAATTTCAGGCTCAACAATTGGTACAATATCGTTCGACTGACATAAAGCTGCATAACGAGCTAAAGCATGTGCATTTGCACTAATACAATACCCACTTGGATTATCATCATTTATATTAATAACAGCACGCCACTTTGCAAAACGTGCTCCAAGTTTTCTATACTCTTTTAATCTTTCATCTAAACCATCAAGACCGCTAGTAATCTTTTCACCATCACTTCTTGGCAAATCATGAGCGCCCATGTCAACTTTAATACCTGGGATAACTCCTTTATTTGATAAATATTGAGGATAGGGAATATTATCTTGCAAAGATGATTGACGAAGAGTTTCATCGTAAAGAATTACCCCACTTATATAATGTTCCATTCCTTCAGCACTAAATAAAAGATCACGATAGGCATTTCGGTTTTCAAAAGTGCTTTCTGTATTAATTTGGGAGAATCTATTCCCAATAGTTCCGGTACTTTCATCAGCAGCAAGAATACCTTTGCCTGAAGCAGTCATAGCTTCCGCAACTTCTTCTAAACAATCAAAGTTTAAACTCATTTTTTTTTACCTTTATATTTATTTCTGACCTATTTCGGTCAATAATTTATTAAACCAACTAACTGAAGGGTCAAATGGTTTACCGCCCTTAATCCTTTTAAAATCAATCAAACTTAATGAAGCATTATTATTATCATCTAAACCAATAACACCACTTTCACCATTTAGAGCAGATTGAGCACCAAGTTTTCCAGATAATTTAATTAAATTCAAATCTTTTTTATTTGGAGAAGCGCTCCTACTAAAATAACCGCTTTTTTGAACAAGTGTTTTCTGAGCATTTAATCTATCAGAAAATTGTTTAGCGAACCATTGACCTGGATTAATTGTATCTAAAGCTACATGGCCAAATGCATCTCTTGTTACAGATTCTCCATTATTTTCTATTTCTGAAACAATAGTATCTGTCCCTGCACCCTCACTCAAAAAGATATTAACTGAATCTTTTTCATCCATTAATTTTCTAAGACGTGAGCATTCTTTATCAAAATCTATTTTAATTTCAGGAATATATAGAGCATCAATGTCCCATCGTTTTTTTTCAATTAGTATTTCTGGTAAAAATTCTTTTTGATCTAAACGCTCATGATATTCTTTTGCTGTATATGCTGTAAGCCATCCGCAATGACGGCCCATTACTTCATGAATAATTAACTGTCTATTACTCGTTGTGTTTTCATTTGCAATATTCTCAAAGAAAATTGCACCTTGTTCAGCTGCAGTCCATGCACCTAGAGTTTGAGTAATTGGATAAATATCATTATCTACAGTCTTTGGAAGACCTACAACGGTAAGGTCATAATTTTTTTCTCTAAGATGGTATGAAAGTTCAGCTGCCATAGTATTTGTATCATCACCACCAATAGTATGAAGTATATTTACGCCATCTTTTATTAATTGACTTGCTGCTATTTCTAAAGGATTCTCACCATCTTTTATATAGCCTGAATTAACACAGCTCTCAATATTAGTAAGTTTGACTCTACTATTTCCAATTGGACTTCCACCGAAATTGTAAAGAATATCTGTATTGTTCTTAACTTTCTCTGGAATTGCAATGGAATTCCCTAATAGTAGTCCTCGGTAGCCATGGAGATATCCGATTAATTCAGCTTTTGGATATATATCATTGTAGGCATCAATTAAGGATCCTATTGATGCAGAAAGACAAGGAGCAATACCACCTGCTGTTAAAAATGCAATTTTCATTTACTTTAATTTCAACAAAATAAGAGAAAGAATTTAATCAAACTATAATACAGCAGGCGACGGAATCATTTATTTTTATTAAATAATGATAAATAAATTTAATACTTTTTTTTTATATGTTGCAAAAAATCACTAATCCGACATACTATCAACGGTATTTTTTACATATTATGCAAAGAGGAGGTTTTATGCGTATTAGTAAACAATTGATTAAAATAACTATATTATTTTTAGTAGGCATTACTGCAATGAATGCCAAAGAGCGTTTTAATGAAAGTTTATATAAAGCTCTTAAGTATAGGAATATTGGCCCATTTCGTGGTGGAAGATCAGCTTCAGTTGCAGGTGTTCCTGGAAATAAGTTTTTAGCCTATTTTGGTGCAACAGGTGGTGGTGTTTGGGAAACAAAAAATGGCGGACAAACTTGGGGAAATATTTCTGATGGATATTTTGGAGGTTCCATCGGTGCTGTAACTGTAAGTGAGTGGGATCCAAACGTTATCTATGTAGGCGGTGGTGAAGTTACTGTTAGAGGGAATGTTTCACATGGTGATGGAATGTGGAAATCTACTGATGCAGGGAAAACTTGGAAAAGTTTAGGATTAAAGGATTCTCGACACATACCAAGAATTCGTGTTCATCCTAGAAACCCTGATATTGTTTATGTAGCTGCTCTTGGACATTTATTTGGTCCTAATGAAGAACGAGGAGTTTATCGTAGTAAAGATGGTGGAGAAAATTGGGAAAAAGTACTTTATATTAATGATGAAGTTGGAGCGTGTGACCTTATTCTTGATCCTAATAATCCTAGAATAATATATGCCTCAACCTGGCGTATTAAAAGAACACCTTATAGCCTTGAGAGTGGTGGTGAAGGTTCTGGACTTTGGAAGTCAACAGATGGTGGAGATACTTGGAAAGAAATCACACGTAATAAAGGACTCCCAGAAGGTTTAGTTGGAATTATTGGAATCGCAGTTTCCCCATTGAATTCAGACAGAGTTTGGGCTCTAATAGAGAATAGAAATGGTGGACTATTTCGTTCTGATGATGGAGGTGAAACATGGCAAAAAACTAGCTCTGACAACAATCTACGTCAAAGAGCTTGGTACTATACTCGTATATATGCAGATACAGAGAATGAAGATGTTTTGTATGTTGCAAATGTCCAATTTTGGCGATCTAAAGATGGTGGGAAAACATTTAAATCAATTAGAACACCTCATGGAGATCACCATGATTTATGGATAGACCCTATGGATTCTAAGCATTTATTAATTGCTGATGATGGTGGTGGTCAAGTATCTTTTGATGCTGGAGCTACCTGGAGTACATATCATAACCAACCAACATCACAATTCTATCGAGTTGATGTAGATAACCAATTCCCTTATAGAGTATATGCTGGACAGCAAGATAATAGTACCGTTTCCGTTGCCTCACGAACGATGGGCGGTGGAATAACAGCCAGAGATTATTATCCAGTTGGAGGTGGAGAAAGTGCTCATGTAGCGCCTCATCCAGAAGATCCAAATATTGTATATGCTGGATCTTACAGTGGATTTTTAACTAGATATGATCATACAACTGGTGAAAGAAGAAATATAACAGTTTATCCTGATAACCCAATGGGTCATGGTGTTAAAGATATGAAATATCGTTTTCAGTGGAACTTCCCTATTGAGTTTGATCCTCATGATTCTAAAACATTGTATGTCGGTTCTCAACATCTTCATAAATCTACAGATGAAGGTGAATCTTGGGAATTGATAAGTCCTGATCTATCTACTAATACAATTTCTATGCAAGATGAATCTGGTGGCCCAATTACAAAAGATGACACCGGAGTTGAATACTATTGTACAATTTTTGTAATAACTCCTTCCCCACAAGAAGAGGGTGTTATTTGGATTGGCACTGATGATGGGCGTGTTCACATCACCAAGAATGGTGGAAAATCATGGAAAGAAATAACACCTAAAAATATGCCTAAATGGGGTATGGTTAATAGTATTGATCAATCTCCTCATGATCCTGCAACAGCTTATATGGCTGTTACACGTTACAAGTCAGATGACTTTAAGCCATATCTTTACAAGACAAATAATTATGGAAAGTCTTGGAAAATGATATCCAAAGGAATTCCTAATGATGCATTTACACGTGTAGTTCGTGAAGATCCAGTTAGAAAAGGCCTGTTATATGCAGGTACTGAAACAGGTATGTATATTTCATTCGATGATGGCCTAAATTGGCAACCATTTCAATTAAATCTTCCTATAGTTCCAATCACTGATCTTGTAATAAAAAACAATGATCTTGTTGTTGCAACTCAAGGTAGATCATTTTGGATAATTGATGACTTAACCCCCCTTCATCAATTGTCAGATAAAATTGCGAAATCTAATTCTCATCTTTATAAACCAAGGGATACCCATCGCTTGAATGCTGGTGGTGGATGGGGAGGACCAGATCCAACAGCTGGTGCAAATCCACCCAATGGCGTAATGACATTTTATTATCTTAAAGATGAACTAGATAAAGATGCTCAATTTAAGCTTGAATTCATGGAGGCTGATGGAGATGTGATAAAAACCTTTACAAATAAAAAGAAAAGTTCTAGTGGCGAAAATCCTGAGATGCAATTGTGGGCGCAAGGAAGTAAAGATGAAGGAACAATTAAAGAAATTAATAAAGGTATGAATCGCTTTGTCTGGGATATGCGTTATGCAGATGCAAAAAAAGTTCCTGGAGCTGTAATGTGGGGAGGTAGTCACATTGGTCCAAAAGCTGTTCCTGGTGAATATAAAGTAAAGATGACTCTAAATGGTAAAAGTCAAACCCAATCTTTTTACATAAAAAAAGATCCTAGAATTAATACGACTCAATCAGATTTTCAAGATCAATTTGATCTCCTAATGGATATTAGAAATCGAACAAGTGAAATAAATGATAAGGTCTTAACGATTCGAAGTCTCAAAAAACAGATCAGCACATTAACTGATTTAATGAAGGATTCTGGATTCAAAAATGATGACTTAACTAAAGCTGGTAAAGAATTAGTAAAGTCTTTATCTACAATTGAAGAAAGATTGATTCAAGTAAAATCAAAGTCTAGACAAGATCCATTAAATTATCCAATAAGATTAGATAATAAGATTGCAGCTCTAGTTAGAGTAGTCTCGAGCGTAGATGCAAAGCCAACTGCGCAATCTTACGATGTATTAAATGACTTAGTGGATCAAGCTAAAGTCCATTATAAAAAACTTGATAAAGTTTTAACAGAAGACCTGTTTAGATTCAATAATATGGTTAGTGATGCTGCAGTACCGGCAGTAATGATTGTTCCATCTGAAATGAGTGTGGAACGATAAATCTTTGCATAGATAAGTAAAAAAAGCCCCGTTAATTCGGGGCTTTTTTTTTGTAAATTATACTATATTATTTTATAATAATAAATACATGAATACCATTCTTTGGAAACCAAGTAAAGATCAAATTAATTCCTCTCAATTAGAGGCATTTCGATTACAAGTAAATAGCAGATTTAATTTAAAAATAGAAAATTATTCTGAACTCCATTCTTGGTCTATTTCAAATATTAATGATTTTTGGAAAGCTATTTGGGGATTTATGGCAATTAAATGCTCATCAAATTATAATCAAGTTGTAGATGATGAAAATAAAATGCCAGGGGCTAAATGGTTTGATGGTTTACTTTTTAATTTTGCTGAAAATCTTTTAAGAATTAAATCTGATAAAGCTGCTATAATTTTTCAAAGTGAAAATGCTGATAGCAAAATAATTTCATATAATGAGTTATATGATGAAGTAGAAAAAGTTGCCTCAACTTTAAGAAAAATGGGTATAAAGAATGGTGATCGAATAGTGGGAATTATGCCAAATTTAGCAGAAACTGTTATTGCAATGTTAGCTACTACTTCCATTGGAGCTATTTGGTCATCATGTTCACCTGATTTTGGAACGCAAGGAATATTAGATCGATTTACGCAAATAAACCCTAAGATTATATTTGCTAGCGATGGCTATTTTTATAAGGGTAAATCGTTTGATTCTCTAAATAAACTTAAAGATTTGTTAAACCATCTCCCGTCAGTACGAAAGGTTATTATAACTCCTTTTGTTAGAGAAAACCCTGATATTTCATCAATTAACAATAGTTTAGTGTGGAATGATTTTATTGACCCAAAACCTAACCCTATAATATTTGAACAAGTTCCATTTGATCACCCACTTTATATTATGTATTCTAGTGGAACAACTGGGAAACCCAAATCAATTGTGCACGGAGCTGGTGGAACATTAATTCAACATCTAAAAGAATTGCGCCTTCATACAGATATTAACATAAATGATACAGTCTTTTATTTTACTACATGTGGATGGATGATGTGGAATTGGCTGGTGAGTAATTTAGCCATAGGATCTACTATTTTATTATATGATGGATCACCATTCCATCCCGATAGAAATAGTATGTGGGATATGATAGATAATTATAAAGTAAGTCATTTTGGAACAAGCCCAAAGTTTTTAGAAACTTGTAGAGATACTAAGCTGTCTCCAATTAAAACTCACTCCCTTAAATCATTAAAGTCAATTTTATCCACAGGTTCACCATTAGTTGAAGAATGCTTTGAATATGTTTATAAGCATATTAAAAAAAATATTCAGCTATCTTCAATTTCAGGAGGTACAGATATTATTTCATGTTTTGCTCTTGGCAATCCAATCTTACCAGTGATAAATGGTGAAATTCAATGTTTAGGTCTTGGGATGGATGTAGCTGCATTTAATAAAAATGGAGAAGATTTAGTAAATAAAAAAGGGGAATTAGTTTGCAAGAAAGCTTTCCCTTCAATGCCTGTTTATTTCTGGAATGACAAAAATGGTAAGAAATTCTTTGATGCTTATTTTAATAAGTTTAAAAATGTATGGCACCATGGAGATTTTATAGAAATAAATAATTACGGGGGTGTAAAAATATTTGGACGAAGTGATGCGACTTTAAACCCTGGTGGAATACGTATAGGTACTGCAGAAATTTATCGAGTTGTTGATCGTTTTGATGCAGTAAATGATAGTCTAGTAATTGGCCAGTCTATTAATGATGATGAACGAGTTATTCTATTTATTATCATTAGTAATGGTTACAAATTTTCTAATAAATTAGTCCATGATATAAAAAAAACTATCTTCAAAGAATGCTCTCCAAGACATGTTCCTGAAATTATTTTAGAAGCTAAAGATATCCCATATACAATTAATGGTAAAAAAGTTGAGATTGCAGTTAAAAAAGTAATTAATGGAGAGAATGTTGAAAATAAAGATGCCTTAAAAAATCCAGAAGCATTAGATCTTTTTAAGAATATTAGACAACTAAAATTATAATTTAAGATGGACACATTAAGTCACGCGCTATGGGGTAAAGGTTTATTTGGCTATAGAGGAAAGGGATGGTTAGCTTTATTTTTTGGAGCTATGCCAGATCTTTTTTCATTTGGAATCCTTATTGTTGTTCGATTGATATCAGGAAATTATTCTAATATGATTGGAGGTGGACCACCACCATTGGACACAATCCCATGGTGGGTGTATGTTAACTATGATTTATCACATAGTTTTGTAAGTGCTTTAATTTGTATTTCAATAGTTAAAAGGTTTAATAAGAATATAGCATTTGCAATGTGGGCTTGGCCTTTTCATATATTATTAGACTTCCCATTTCATTCTAAAGCATACTTCCCAACAAAATTACTATGGCCACTTACAGAGTTTTCTTTTGATGGAATTCCCTGGTCACGTCCTGAAATATGGTTTCCAAATATTGCAGGAATTATCTTATTGTTTATTTATAGAAATTTTAAATCAAAAAAGATACAGTAGTTTTTAGTTAAATTTTTCTAAGATTCCAACAAGGTCAGCTACTCGATTTGAATAGCCCCACTCATTATCATACCAATTCAACGTTTTCACTAAACTTCCTTCGATAACTTTAGTGAATGGTGCATCAAAAATAGATGAATGAGAGTTTCCAATAATATCTGTTGATACAACTGGCAAAGTAGAATATTCAACAACTCCCGACATCTTATTTGATTTTGATGCAGAAAGGACTGCATCATTTATGCCTTCAATCGTTACATCTTTACCTAATCGAAAGATACTATCAACAACTGATCCATCAGGAACAGGTACTCTCATTGCAATACCATCTAATTTACCATTGAGTTCAGGTAATACTTTTCCTACCGCTCGAGCTGCACCAGTTGTTGTAGGAATAATATTCTCTGCTGCTGCACGACTTCGTCGCCAATCAGAATGAGGTACATCAGCTAGTCTCTGATCATTTGTATAAGCATGTATTGTATTAATAACACCATATTCTATACCAAATGAATCATTTAAAATTTTTGCCATGGGTGCTAAACAATTAGTTGTACAACTTGCATTTGAAATGATTTTATGATCTGCAGTTAAACCATCATCATTGACTCCAATAACTAATGTGTAATCAATTTCATCCTTGGAAGGAACAGTCAATATTACTCTTTTTGCACCTGCATTTATATGTTGTTGAAGTTGCAACTTCTCTCTAAAAATTCCTGTAGATTCAATCACAACATCTACAGCCATCTCTTTCCAAGGTAATAAAGATGGCTCTCGTTCAGCTACCATTTTTATTTGATTATTAGATGTTTTCATTATATCACCATCTAACGAGACTGAATCCTTAAAAGGACCCATTACTGTATCGTATTTAAGCAAATAGGCCATTGCATCATTATCGGCAATATCATTAATCGCAACAACTGATACATTTTCTCTACTATTTAAAATTCTAAAAACTGATCTACCTATACGTCCAAATCCATTAATTGCTACTCTCATTTTATGAATCTCCCAAAGATGTATATGCATCAGCTAATTCTAATATTCGATTGGCAAAGCCCCATCCGTTATCAAACCAAGCAATCGTTTTTAATAATTTATTAGAAGCAATCATTGTTGCCTTGCTATCAAATACCATTGTATTTCCACTACCTATTGCATCACTAGAAACAATAGGATCTTCAGTATATCCAATAATATTTTTGAATGAATTCTCACTAGCATTTTTAAAAGCTGCATTTACTTCTTCTATTGATGGCATTTCATTCATTTCAGTAGTTAGATCTACGCAAGAACCATTTGCAACAGGAACGTTCATCGCCATGCCTGCAATCTTATTTTTAAATTGAGGCATTAATTGAGATACATAATCTGGGGCCCATGTTTCATTTGGTATAATATTTTCTACCGCAGATCGACTCCTACGTAAGTCAGAACGAACAGCGTCAGCTAAAGGTTGATCAGATGTATATGCATGGACAGTCGTCATCATTGCTTGTTTCACCCCAAAATCATCATCTAATACTTTGAGCATTAATGCTAATACTTGAGTCGTAGCCGATGTCGTTGAAATAATTTTATCATTTCTATCGATCGTATCTTCATTAATCCCTTTAATTATAATTCTGTCAATTTGATCTTCCGGAGGCTTTGTTACAAAAACTCGACCAGCACCTGCATCTAAGTGGGGTTGGAGTTTATCACGTGTTCTATAAGTTCCAGTAGAATCAATAACCAAATCAATATCATATGCATCCCAAGGGATTAAACCTGGTGTTCCACCTTCTAAAAGACGGACTTTATGATTATTATAAATTAAGTTATTTCCATCGAGTTCTATTTCATCACCCATAGCACCATGAATAGAATCTCTCATTAACAGATAGTGCATTGCTTCTGGTTGACCTAAATCACTTATAGCAACAAATTCAAATTGTGGATTCTTAAAACCAATTCGAAAAATATTCCTACCAACACGACCAAAGCCAAAAAGAGCTACTCTTAAAGGTTTATTCATTGAATGTCCTAATAATTAATAAACGCGTAATAATACTTTAAATGATACACTTAGGACATCTGATATTAGTGTATTAAACGTAAATAAACTAGCAGAGCTTCTTATTCATACTATCATAAAGTAATTCTGTTTTTCTTATAATACCTGCATCTAAATCATAAATATCACATTTATCAAAAGGTTTAGCATATATATGGAGACTTACAGCAGTTTCATTGTAAACATTTTCTACTGAATGGATTTCAGCTGGACCATCTAAATAACCAGCTGCTCCTTTAGTTAGATCTGTCATAGTGAGTGTCAGTGGGTTTACTCTATCTAATTTATAATTGCAAATTTGTAATGCTCCAGATTCAACACGCATCCAGCATTTTTCACCTTCATGACCATGAATAGGAGCGCCTTGACCAGGATTCCAGCAGACAATTAATATTTCGAAATCTTTTTCTTTATGAACGAGATTGCGAGAATATTTATTTTTTTTATAGAAACAGTAACTATCTAATTCTTTCGCAGAAAAATTATATTGACTAATAAATTTTGATACTGTCTTTATTGGAAAATCATCAATCGCAAATTTCTTTAAATTATTTATTAGATCATTCATCATTTAATATCTTTTTGAGACCAATAGTAATTATAGGGATAACAAAAATAATCCAATAACCCCAAGTTAAAGCACCATAGCCATTAGCAATTAGGCCAATTAAGCCAATTTGATTTGCAAAAAATATAGAAATCAATAATAGAAAAATTCCAATTATTGCTCTCCAACTATCAAGCAAATCAGGTTTTACAGAAAGAATTCTTTCATTAAATCCATGGATTAAACCTACTCCAGTTTCAATAAATGTCCCAAATAAAACAATTTGAAACATAAACTTAAATGGAGTCCATCCAATATTTTCAAGAATTATATTTATTGGTACAGTTTCAGAGATGATTTGAGGATATTGACTTAGCATTGCGATAAACATGACTAAAGCTGGTAACATGCCAATCAGACCTGCAAAAATACCTGAGATAAGAGCTTCTTTCCTCGAATCAAAGTGCCGTACACAAAATAAAATTGCAGGAGCAAGACCAATGTTGTAAGCTGCGTATTTAACTCCACCCATAGTCCAATTTGTATCAGTAGATTGTTGAGAAAAACTTAAAGATATATCATTTGAGAACATTATAAACACTGATATAAACATAATTGCAAAAGCTGCATAAAGTATGATAGACCAAAAAGAGAGAACTTTTTCTACTAGTGGTGTTCCATAGTAAACAATAATACCTACTAATGTCATCATGATAATGATTCCAAATATTTCAGGTAAATCAAACATTTCATTAAATATTTCTCCAGAAGCAGAACCCATAACTGATACAACCAATACCAAACCAATTAAATATAATATTTCATATGTAAACCACCATTTTCCAAGTAGACCACTAATAAAAGATCTATAATCATAATATTTTCTTTTTCGAGCAAATTCGAAGCAAATAGCAAGTACAACACTCCATATAATTGTTGCCACTCCCATATTTACTAACCCCGAGATAGGACCTTCGTGAAGAAAAAATTCAACTAATTCTCTCCCTGTTCCATATCCACCACCAATAATTAAACTTTGGAATATAAATCCTGGCAAAAGGTATTTTTGGAAAAAAGAGCTATTCAATTAGGTACTCATTATTAATGTGTTCAACAATTTTTTCTACTCCATCTGTTAAAGGAATAGAGACTGGAATACCTAAATTATTTTCAATCTTCTTCTTGTTTTCTTTTAACAGATCAATACTTGTATTTTCTTGATTAAGAGCAACACCAATTACTTTTTTTCCATAGGCTTCAATTAACATAATTTCTTCTTCAATTTCAGGAATCTTGTATTTAAACTCTTCAAGATCAACAAAAAACTTTCTTCCTACAGGATGAACAAGGATAACTCCATTTACATTTCCTGATAAAATTAATTCTGAACCGCCTGGGCCTGAAGGATTTCTTAATGATGATTGACCTTCTAATAAAATAAGATCAGGTTTAGAATCTTGCACACATTCTAAAATAGCTTTTTCAAGTTCTCCGCTAACAAAATCATTAGGAGTTGAATCAAAAATAAAACCATGTTTATAACCCTGCATCCATCCAGTCTGTCCAGTAAAAATAATTTCTGTTTTAATATCTTTCTCTTGAAAAGATTCCATCATAAAACGTGCAGTTGTTCTTTTACCAACAGCACAGTCTGTTCCTAATACTGCAATAATTGGAGTTTTTACATCTAATATTTTACCGGACCAAAAATGTAGGTCAGCAATAGGTTTAGTTTTTCGAATGTCTAATAGCTCTACTTTATTTTCTTTTGCAATCTTTTGGAATTCTACATCGTCACTTAAGTAATGGTGTAATCCAGAAATAATATTTAAACCATTTTTCATTGCAGATATCAGTTCATAACGACACGCATCTGGTAATATTCCACCAGGGAAAGCAACGCCAACAACACATACTTCAGCTTCACCATTTGAAAGTTCAATATACTCATCAATAGATTTATAAGTTGGGATACCCAACCACTTACCATCAAGAACTTCACCTGCATCTTTTCCTGAATTGGCAGAATCAATTACGGCAAGTATTTCAAATCGACTGGTGCCTCTTAGTAATCCATGAGCTGTTTTTGCAAAATTCTCAGCTAGTAGATTATGAGTAAATATTACTGCTTTTTTCATATTAGTTAAATTTATTGGAAAGCATTTTAAATCCAATTCCAGGATAATCATTTAATGACATTTTTCCATCCACTACCTTGAACCCACCAGAGACTAAATCTTTAGCTAAATCAAAACTTCCATCAAGATCTATATATTTTGTAGCCTTACATGCCATTGCTGCATGCAAGGCAGCAGATATACTAATAATACTTTCATCCATACATCCCCACATGAGATCAATACCGCTAGAATATGCTGTAGAAGCAATTTTTAAAGAAGGATTAATTCCTCCACACTTCATTAATTTAATATTATATATTCCATATTTTTTTGGTTCAACAGCTAAACGCTTTGCATCTTCCGGATTATGAAGACTCTCATCTGCAGCACAAACAGTACGGATTTCTATTGGTAATTCATCCATTTTAGAATCAAGATCAGAATGAAGAGGCTGCTCAATAAATTCTACATTATCATTTGAAGTTCTTTCAAAAAAGAATTTTAGATCTTCTAAATCATATCCTTGATTAGCATCTACACGAATTAAAATATGCTTACCTACTTTTTCTCTTAATTTTTTAATTAATTCAATATCAAATGATACATCACTACCAGTTTTGACTTTAAGGATCCGAAAGCCCTCATGTATATATTCTTTTGCTTCTTCCAAAGCAGATTCTATAGATTTAATTCCAATAGTGACGGAAGTATAAAAACTTTTATGAGCCCTTCCTAATAGATCAACTAAAGGTAAATTTTTAAATTTACTCAAAGCGTCATATAAAGCAATGTCAACCGCTGATCGTGCTGCTGGGTTATTTGGCCATTTATTAGTTAAAGATTTAAATATTAATTCAACATCTTCAATATTTTTATTTTCAAGTATCTCGTTTGCTTCATTTAAAAGAATTGAGCTAGTAGAATCAATAGTTTCACCTGTAATAAATTCAGCTGGAGAGCCAGAACCATACCCCTTAATGTTATTACCCAATGTAACTTCAACAAAAACATTTTCAACAGCGTCAATGGTTTCATATGCAATACTGTAAGGTCTGGTTAATTCTAGATTTTCCGACCAAGTTCTTATACTCTTAATTTTCATAGAATTTACTTTTTATATCCTGGTCCACGAACTACCCTTCCTGGAGTCATTCCTGTATGTTCACCTGACTCAAGTACTTGAACTCCATTAACAAATACATGATGCATTCCAGTAGCTAATTGATGAGGTTCACTAAAAGTTGCATGATCTGAAATAGTATTTGGATCAAATATTACTATATCTGCAAAATAATTCTCTTTTAAAAAACCACGTTCTTTTAATTTTAATTTTGAAGCAGATAATCCAGAAAGTTTATAAATAGCATTTTCTAAAGAAATTACTTTTTCTTCACGGACATACTTTCCCAGCAATCTTGCAAAATTACCATACGCTCTTGGATGGGGATTTGAATTTAAAAAATCTCCTTCAGGAGCTATTGAGCCTGCATCTGATCCAAAACTCATATAGGGAAGTTGAATTTGTTTTTTTACATTATCTTCTGACATTAAAAAGTAAACAACACCTACTCTACTTCCATCTTCAATAACAAAATCTATTGCTACGTCAGCATAATGTTTGTTTAATTTTTCTGATACTTCTTTTAAAGTCATTCCAACATATTTTCTAAGCTCAGGATTTTTAAAGTCAGAAAATAAAACTCCATCAGGTCCAGCAAGGAAACCTAAATTCTCCCAATCATCGGTATCTTTAATCATTTCTTCTTTTACTCTCACTCTAATTGATGGATCTTTTAACCTCTCAACCCATTTATCATATCCACCTTCTTGAACCCAAGGTGGCATATGAGCATCTAAGCCAGTAGCTCCAGCAACATAATTATACATGTCTGTAGTAATATTTAATCCTCGATCTCTAGCATTATTTATCTTCTCAATAGCTAGGTCCATTTTATAATGATTTGGAATCCCTCCCGCTTTCAAATGATATACTTCAGCAGGAATATTAGCCTCCTCAGATATTTGAATTAATTCATCTAGCGCTTCTAAAAACTGATTACTTTCACTTCTCATATGAGAGATGTACATGCCACCATATTCCGATGCAACTTTACAAATTTCAATTAATTCCTCAGTAGAAGAATAGAATGCTGGAGCATAGATTAAAGATGAGCCTATACCCATTGCTCCTTCTTCCATTGCCACTCTCACTAATTCACGCATATTATTCATTTCTTGATCTGTAGGTTTTCGATCTGCAAACCCAATTTCATGAATTCTTAAGGTAGTTGCTCCAAGAAATGAAGCTACATTTGTTGAGACACCTCTTCTTTCAAGTGATTCTAAATATTGCCCAAGGGAATTCCAATCAATTTCAAATCCTTCTGCCTCTGTTTGCTGTTGTTCTTTCATCTTTTCATTTAATGGTCCCATTGACCAACCTTCACCAAATACCTCTAAAGTCACACCCTGTTTGATGTCACTTAGAGAACGTCCATCTTTTATTAGTGATGTCGTAGCCCAACTAAGCATATTAATAAATCCAGGAGAAACTGCTAATCCAGATGCATTAATCTCTTTTTTTCCTTTACCATTAATTGATTTTGAAACTTTAACTATTTTATCATTATTAATTGCAACATCCCCGCTATATGGCTTTTCTCCCGTTCCATCATAAATCATTCCATTTCGAATGACCACATCATAGTCTGCACAACTGATTAACAGAAAAAACGCTATTGATATAATATATGTTCTTCGCATTTTGATCTCCAGATATTATTTAATTATATAATACTATATTGCATCTAAAGCTTGGCTCATATCATCAATTAGATCATCGACAGCTTCTATTCCAACTGATAATCTTATAAGAGCTTTATCAATTCCAGCAAACTCTAATTCATCATCACTTAATAAAGAATGTGAAGTTTGAACCGGACGAGTAATTAAAGATTCTACTCCACCTAAGCTAGCAGTGCTAATAGGAATATCTAGCTTTCCAATAAAAGCATCTGCAGCTTCAACACCACCTTCGATAATAAAACTTAACATTCCTCCAAATCCACAAAGTAATTCTTTTGCTCTGTTGTGACTAGAACTTGAAACAAGTCCAGGATAATTAACTAATTTTACTTTTTTGTGATTTTCAAGAAACTTAGCAATTAATAATGCAGACTTACATTGCCTCTCCATTCTAATTGAAAGAGTTTTTATTCCACGATGTAGCAAATAACACGCATGAGGGTCTAAACTTCCTCCTAAATGATTCAACTTAGAAGTGATCATTGACATATGTTGTTCATTTCCAATTATTGCACCAGCAACAATATCTGTGTGACCATTTAAATACTTTGTTGCCGAGTGGAGTGAAATATCAAATCCATGCTGAACTGGACAAAATAATGCTGGACTTGCCAGAGTATTATCTATCATGGAAATCAAATTATTTTGATTAGCAAATGCAACAATCTTGTCTAAAGCACCAATCTCCATTAAAGGATTAGTTATTGTTTCAACATATACAACTTTAGTATTTGGTTTTATTTTCTCTTCCCAACTCGTTGGATCTGCTGAATCTATAAAATCAACTTCAATTCCATAATCTGGCAAGTCATTTTTAATGTAATCTGCTGTACCACCATATAGTGTATTGTTTGCTATAAGGTGGTCACCATTCTTTAAAAAAGTAAGTAAAGTTGTTGTTATTGCACTCATGCCTGAAGATGTAACAAGAGCTTTTTCTCCACCTTCTATTGCCGCTATTTTTTTATGCAATGCAATGTGATTAGGCGTATTATTAAGTCGTATATATTTTAAAGCATTGTAATCAGTTTGACCTTCAAATTCAAAAGTGGAACTTTGAAATATTGGAACATTTACAGCTCCTTCAATTCTTGGGTCAGGTTCTCCAGCATGGATTACTTTAGTATTAAATGCGTGCTTTTTCTTATCCATAATTAATCCTTATGATTTGTAATTTTTTTTAGTTCCTATTTTCTTTTTTAACATAAGTATCCAACCAATTTGCTGTCTCCCATAAAACATGCATAACTGATTCTCTTGCTTTATAGCCATGACTTTCATGTGGTAGAAGTACGAGCTTAGTTGTTGCTCCATGTCCTTTTAATGCATGATAATATCTTTTACTTTGCACTGGAAACGTTCCAGAATTATTGTCAGCTTCTCCATGGATAAGCAAAATTGGTTCATTTACTTTTTGAGCATGCATAAATGGAGACATTTCAAAATATATTTCAGGTGATTCCCAAAAAGTTCTTTGTTCAGATTGGAATCCAAATGGAGTTAAACTACGATTATATGCCCCACTCCTTGCTATTCCTGCTTGAAAAATATCTGAATGTGCGAGAAGATTTGCAGTCATAAAAGCTCCATAGGAATGACCACCAATTCCAATTTGATCTCGAGTCGTTATATTTCTTTCAACCATAATATCTGCTGCTGCCTGCGCACTTCCTACTAATTGCTTAATAAAACTATCATTTGGCTCTTGTTGACCTTCACCTATAATAGGCATTGTTGCACCCATAAGAATTGCATAGCCATATGAAAGCATAATTAATGCAGATGATGATGATGAAGCAGGATTAATACTAAAAAATCTATGTGGCGATCCAACCACCTGTGAAGCTGCTTTAGAAGTTTTAAATTCTCTTGGATAGGCCCATACTAATAAAGGTAATGGGCCATCATCTGGCTTCCTTCCTGGTGGTAAATAAAGTGTGGCTGAAAGATCTATTCCATCATCCCTTTTATAAGTTAACATTTCCTTATAAAGATTTTTCATTTGAGGATATGGATGCTCAAACTTTGTAATTGATTCCATTGAATTATCTTTTAAGTTTCTAAGCATATAATTAGGAGGTTCATCTTTTGATTCTCGTCGTGTTATAAAGATGTTTTGCTTTTTATTAATTACATTCATACCTATTTCATAGTAAGGCGCTTCACACCGCCAAATCCTTTTTGATTTACTTGTTTTAATATCAAATTCATCTATGAACGGTAGATCTCCTTCTGATGAAGCACCATTTCCAGCCATAAATATTTTCTTACCATCAACTAAAGCTATTATTGATCTTCCAAATTTATTTTTTTCCATCATTGGTGAACCTGGATCATTATACCTATCCTCGTAAGAACGATCTATCATTTTTCTTGTTTCATTATTTGATGGATTTAAGTGCCACATTGTAGTTCTACGCTCTGTCCATTTTCTAGCTGAAACCAAGGCAGTATTATTATCTCCCCATTTTACACCGCTATATCTTAATTCTAACTTTATTAGAGATTCTGGTTCAGTGTTCTTAAAAGGTGGAGAAAGCGAAAATAATTCATCTCTATACGGTACATCAGTACTAGGATTACCTTCATCTAATGCATTAACATAATATATAATTGAACCCACATCAGATCTCCATCCAAAGGAACGTGGACCAGATATAACCGCATCTCTTCCAATCGGAATACTTTCTGCTAGTGGCATATCACGAATTGTGTGAATTATATTACCTTTAGAATCAAGTACTTGTACAAGATTAGGAAAACGATAAATTGGAACCAAATAAGAGTAAGGACGATGAATTGTTTCAAGTAGAATATATTTTCCATTAGGTGATGGTTCTGCTTTACGAATAACTCCTGGTTTACCAATTTTTTTCATCTTTCCTTTTATACTCACATGAAAAACTTGAGCTGTCATATAGTAATCAAATAGATCTTCATCGTAAGGACTAGTTAATAAATCTTGGTAAGTACGTGCAGGAGATACTTTACCCAAATTTTCTTGAAGAATGGGTCCTTTAGGGATTTCAATCTTCTTTGGAGCATCACCTCTATTATCAACTACTGTTTTAATTAGTAATCCTTTACTATCATTGAGCCAATAAAATGGTGTTCCATAGATGGTATTTAGTGGCTTTTTAATTAGTAATTTTGCTTTACCACTTTTTACTTCAGTTAAGTATAAATTAATCTGATTACCATTAATAACTGCCAAAGCGATTTGTTTCCCATTTGGAGACCAACTTACAGTTGATATTTTTCCACTTTTAGGCAGCCCCTTAACTCTCTTTTCTTTACCAGAATTAATATTTTGAATAATTATCCCGACATAATTATTGGTCCTACTTCTGCCATTAGTAGCAGGATTAATTCTTATTCCAGCTAATCTTAATTCGGGTTGTGACAATTCTTCAATTGAGGGTAGGCTTGCTCTTTCGAGAATTAATATATTTTTTTTATCAGGAGATATACTCACGCTTGGTGTTACCGGTGCATCTACTAAATCTGCAATTGCTTTTGGAGGCATTTTATATCCTTCGTCAGCTAGCAAAAACGAAAATATAATAATAGTTGAAATTAAAATATTTTTAACAAAATGATATTTTATGTTATGCATTCTATCTTCTCCATTTCATTTTATTCTCTGGTAATGTTTGTAAGATTCCTTTTTCAAGGACTAATGATTCTAAATCATCTAACTCAGAAGGAAGGAAATCTGTGAAGTTTTCATTCCCATTCTTAGTTACTACAATCGTGTCTTCATATCTCAAATATAAATTTTCTTCAGGAACCCACAATTGAGGATCTACTGAAAAAACATGTCCCACTTTTAAAGGTCCATTCCTATAGGGACCATCATCATGAACTGCCAAGCCAACAGGATGAGAAAGAACACCGCCACCTGTCCTCACCATTTTTTCTGCAGCCTTTTTATATATTTTTTTTGAAAATTTATGATTTTTCATTATTGGTTTCATTTTTTTTCTTGCCTGTTCCAATATCTGATCCGTAGTAATGCCAGGCTTAATTATATCTAATACAACATTTCGATATTCTAAAATAATTTGAAGTAATTCACGTTGCCAAGGTTCATATTTTCCATTAACTGGCCACATCCTTCCAATATCACTTACATAATATCTAAAATCTGGAGCATAGTCCATTAGAACCATATCCCCACTTTTCAATTGACTATCATTTCTATAATAATGACCATTACTAATGTTTTTTGTACCTGATGCTGTAATTGATCTATATGCCTCTAAACGAGCTCCATTAATTAAATAAACATACCTAGCAACTCCATCTAATTGATACTCCCAGACACCTACCTCTGTACTTTTAACTGCTTCTATCATACCTAACCCTGCCAATTGAGAAGCTCGACGTATTAACGCAATTTCATTATTACTCTTAACACTTCTAAGGTCATCAATAATTGGAGTTAAATCTTTTACATTGTTATTTCGGTTATGGGTACGCAGAAGCTGTACAAAACGTCCCTCTCGGCTTATTCTTCCATCCCATGGATCTGCTGCGATAGACGCATTTGCTACCTCGAGTTCATAGCGACTTTGACCTTGACCTTCCGCAGGTGTAAACATTGTATATATTGTTGTACTCCTTTTTAAATCCGGAGGAAAATTCATTCTCATCTCATCTGTAGAACGAACTTGATCTACACCAACTAATTTTTTAATTAGTTTTCCATCATCTGCGTTAAGAACCCGACCTTCACTTCTTTCTAATCTTTCATTCCGAGGTGGCATATATAAAGTTACTTTTTTATTTCGACCATCAATTAATATATAAGAATGAGGAGTTTCAATTCCGCTTAAATAATAGAATGCATTTGTTTGACGAGGCATAATAAATCCATTAGATAATGGAAAACCTTGCACCACGGCTACAGCATCATTTCCAATTTTAGATAAAACTCCACTCCATCTTTTTTTAAATTCTTCAGGTGGAAAATCTTGTTGATAATGTTGACTAAATAATGCACCATAAAACAATAGAGTAAAAATAATTAATGCTTTTTTCATGGTCTCCCTCCTCAAGGATATTATATTTTTAGATAGAGAAAATAACTCATTTTTCCTTGGATACACAATGAACTACTTGGAAATAAAATGAATCTTGTTTTTTAGAGTAGATAACTATTATCATTACTACCCGATAAGAGTAGAATATTCATTTAAAGAGGAGAATAAAATGAGCAGTCTAGATATTTCAATAAAAGAAAATAAATATCAATTATATGGTTTAGTTGTATTACGAGTTCTTATTGGCTGGCATTTTCTATATGAAGGAATAGCAAAATTAATTAATCCTTACTGGTCATCAGCTGCTTACCTCCTAGATTCAAAGTGGATTTTTTCTGGTTTAGCTAAATCAATAGTTGCAAACCCTACTCTTTTAACAATTTCAGATTATACCAATATGTGGGGATTAACTTTGGTTGGCTGTTCTTTATTACTTGGGCTTTTTTCTAGATATGGCTCTTTAGTGGGTATGGCATTAGTATTATCTTATTATTTATTTGCGCCACCACTTTTAGGTCTTGAATATGGAAAACCTAATGAAGGAAGTTATTTGATTGTAAATAAAAATTTAATTGAAGCGTGTGCATTATGGGTAGTTTACGTATTCCCAACTAGTAATATTATTGGTTTGGATCGTTTCTTTTCAAACCAAGAAAAACATTAAGGAGTTAAAATGGGAGACACATCAAAAGAACCAAACAAAACAAATTTAGAACGCCGAGACCTTATTAAAGGTTTAGCCACTGTACCAGTAGCAGGAGTTTTTCTGGTAAATCTTTGGCGTAAAATGAGTAGAGATAAAGCTAAAAAAGCAAATTTACTATCAGATCTAATTAAGAAAAAATCTGCACCTGCAGCAGTTAAATCTATTTCAAACAGTCGCCATCTTAATATTGGCGTTATTGGATATGGTGGTAGAGGTAGTCATCTTGTTCGTGGTGCTGGTTTTGCAACTAAAGGTTGGACCGATACAGTTTCTGAAAATGCAAGAAAAAATAAGTTAGATAAACAATTTGAAACATTCATGAGTCAAGAAGATTTAAATTGTTCTTTAGTGGGCGTTTGTGATGTTTTTGATGTAAACGCAGAACTAGGTATAAATGCTTCAGAAAATGATATACGTCCTGGTGGCAATCCAAAAGCCTCTGCTACACGCTATCGTCATTATAAAGATCTCTTAGCTAGTGATGATATTGATGCTGTGATAATTGCCACTCCAGATCATTGGCACTCTCGTATCTCAATTGATGCAGCAAAAGCAGGAAAACATGTTTATTGCGAAAAAGGTATGACCAGAACTTTTGATGAAGCAATTGATGTTTATGATGCAGTAAAGAAGACTGGTATAACTTTTCAACTTGGTCATCAAAACCGTCAAGTAGAAGCAAATGAAAAAGCTAGAGAAATTGTCCAACAAGGTCTTCTTGGTCCAATCAATTTAGTAGAAATAACAACAAATCGTAATTCTCCTTGGGGTGCATGGGTTTGGGGAATTCATCCAAAAGGAAACGAACAAACAATTGATTGGGAAACTTTTCAAGAGCCCTCTCCAAACAAAATTCCATTTGGAGAGGAAGCTTTAAAACGCTTTTTTAGATGGAGATGTTGGTATGATTATGGTACAGGCTTGTCAGGAGATTTATTTTCTCATGATTTTGATGCAATTAATCAAATAATGGATATAGGTATTCCAAAATATGCCTCTTCAACAGGTGGTGTTTATTTCTATAAGGATGGTCGAGATGTACCAGATGTATGGAATGCAACATTTGAATATCCTAATAAAGACCTAACACTTTTATACAGTGCTAGTCTTTCAAGTAATAATCCACGTGGAAACAGGATAATGGGCCATGATGCTACTATGCAAATGGGTGGTCAAAGTGGTGGTGGCTCTGTGCATGGCTTTGCAGTAACTGCCGATTCAGAATCAACACAATATAAAGATAGATTGAAAAGTGGTATAATTAATCCAAATTATCCAATCTATACTTATTCACCGGGTTCAAAAGAAATTGATGGTGTAACATCTGCTACCTCTCGTTACTTTGCAAACAAAGGTTTGTTATATACTTATAGAGCAGGAAAACGAGTAGATCCAACCCACCTTCATATAAAAGATTGGTTAGACTCTATAAGGGATGGTTCAATGCCAAAATGCAATATTGATGTTGCATTCCATGAAGCAGTGACTTGTGCTATGGCTACTGAATCGTATTTTACCGGAAGAAGAGTTGAATGGGATCCGGTAAATCGAAAACTTATTTAAGACTATAATAACCTTATGAATAAAAATACTCGATTAGGAACAATGATGTTCCTTCAATTTGCTATTTGGGGAGCGTGGCTTCCTTTAACCGCCAGATATCTTTCAGCAAGTGTAGTTGAAGGCGGTCTTGGATTTACAGGTTCTGAAATAGGAATGATATTAGGTCTTGCTGGTTCAATCGGAGCAATTGCTTCACCATTTATTGCTGGACAACTTGCAGATCGTTATTTCAGCACTGAACGTATTTTATCTTTTTTGGTTATTACAGGTGGTATTGTTAAGTGGTACACTGCAAACCAAACTGATTACATCTCATGGCTATATCTATCTATTATATATAGTGTATTATATATGCCTACCTTAGCACTATCTAACTCAATTGCATTTTCCCACATTGATGATACTGAAAATACTTTTCCTAAAATACGTGTTTGGGGTACAATAGGATGGATTGTTGCAAGCTGGGCTTTCCCTATGATATGGCTTCAGCAAGATCTTTCATTACAACTTATGCCACCATTTTTATCTGGAGATGAAGTCCCAGGTGTTACTGCTCGATTAGCTGATGCTCTTAAATTTTCAGGAATTATATCTATCGTATATGGTTTATTTTGTTTCTTATTACCGCATACTCCACCAAGAGCAAATGCTGTTGAAAAACTCGCTTTTAAAAAAGCTTTTTCTCTATTTTCGAATAAATCATTTTTAGTTCTTGTTTTAGCTAGTCTAGGCGTAAGCATAATTCATCAAATTTACTTTCTTCAGACTGGGCCTTTCTTATCTTCCATAGGTATTAAAGATAGTGCAATTGGTCCTGCAATGACTATTGGCCAATTTGCAGAAATAGCAACAATGGCTTATTTAGGTTACTTTTTAAAACGCCTTGGTTTTAAGAAAGTTATAACGATTGGAATTATGGCTTATTTTGCACGTTATGTTATTTTTGGCACATCCTTTTTACCTGTTTGGGTTATGGTAATAAGTCAAGCATTTCATGGTTTCTGTTTTGCTTTCTTCTTTGCTGCTGGATTTATTTATGTTGATAAATTAGCGGATGATGATGTTAGACACTCAGCGCAAACAGTTTTTGGAATTATTATTTTTGGCGGAGGTCCCGTTATGGGAGGTTGGCTTTCTGGTAAATTACAAGACATAAATACTGTTGCAGGGGTTTTTGATTATTCTAATTTTTGGTATACACTGGCAGGCATAGGATTAGTTACAGGTATATTATTTTTATCTTTCTTTAAAACGCAATTAAATAATAGCAATGAATAATCAACGAATTGGAATTGGATTTATTGGTGGTGGATTTATTACTCGATTTCATATTGAATCATTAATCTCTGTGAGAAATTGTGATGTAATGGGTGTTATGTCTCGAACTAAAAGTTCTGCTGAAGAATCAGCGTTACTTGCAAAATCTATTGGAGTAGGTCATAATGCAAAAGCTTATGATTCAATAACAGAAATGATAGCAGACCCTGCAATTAATGCTTTATGGGTCTGTTCACCGAATTTTGCTAGAATAGAGACCTTTGAGGAAATAGCCAACGCAATAAATACCGGTAAAGGTGAATTAATTGGTATAGCTTGTGAAAAACCATTGGGACGTAATTATGAAGAAGCTAAAAGAGTTAAAGAGCTTACTCAGAGCGTAGGACTATTGGATGGATACTTAGAAAACCAAGTTTTTTCCCCTTCAATAACACGTGGAAAAGAAATTATTTGGTCAAGGGGTGCTGCTACAACTGGGCGCCCATATTTAGCAAGGGCTGCTGAAGAACATTCTGGACCTCATATGCCTTGGTTTTGGGAAGGCTCACTTCAAGGTGGCGGCGTTTTAAATGATATGATGTGCCACTCTGTTGAGGAAGCAAGATTTATGTTAACAGAACCTGGTAAACCTAGAGATTCCATCAAGGCTGTTAGTATTAGTGCTCATACAGATTGCCTAAAATGGCAAAGACCGGAATATTCAAAAATCTTATCTGATAATAGTGGTGGTGAAACTGATTATTCTAAAAGACCATCGGAAGATTTTGCCCGTTCTTTAGTTGAATATTTAGATGAAGACAATAATAAGCTTATCGTTGAAACGACAACTTCCTGGTGTTTTGTTGGTGAAGGACTCAGATTAAGTATGGAATTATTTGGACCTGAATATTCGATGTTTGTAAATACTCTTGATCCAGATTTAAAAGTATTTTTTAGTCGTAAAGTCACAGGAACAGAAGGTGAAGATCTAGTTGAAAAACAAAATGCTGAATCTGGTGGAATGCCAGTAGTAAGTAATGAAGCTGAAGTATATGGGTATACCGCAGAAAATCGACATATGGTAGAATCATTTTTAGCAGGAAAACGACCTGAAGAAAATTTTGATGATGGTCTAGAGGTAACTTACCTTCTTATGGCTGCGTATATGAGTGCTGAACAAGGTAAAACAATTAAATTGCCAAATAAAGAAATAGAAACATTTATCCCTGCTGTTGCACGTGGTGAATGGAATCCTAAAGGATGAAGAATGAAAAAAGTATTTACATTATTTACAACAATATTAATAAGTAGTTGCGCTACAAATTCTGAGTGGACTGTACTTTTTGATGGTGAAACTGTAAAAGGTTTACGTGGATATCGACAAACAGAAATGCCAGATTCTTGGGAAGTTGTAGATGGGACATTAAAAACAAAACCAGATCATGGCATTGATCTAATTAGCGAAGATATTTATAAGAATTTTGAATTAGAACTTGAATGGAAAGTCCCAATTGGAGGCAATAGTGGAGTTTTTTACTTCGCAACTGAAGAAGGAGATTATATTTGGCAAACCGCCCCTGAAATGCAAGTATTAGATGACAACGAACATACTGATGGGAAAAATACACTTACATCGGCTGGTTCTTTATATGCTATGATTGCTCCATCAAAATCAGTGGTAAAAGCAGTTGGTGAATTCAATCAAGTTCGAATAAAAGTTAAAGATAATCAAGTCGAGCATTGGCTAAATGGAACTAAGATTGTTGAGTATACTTATGGAAGTAAAGAAATGTGGGAGCTTGTAGAAAAAAGTAAATTTAATTCAATGCCTTTGTTTGCTAAAGCCTCTGAAGGACACATTGGTCTCCAAGGTGATCATGGAGAAATATGGTATCGAAATATTCGTATTAGGAAACTGTAATTGAAACGTAGAGATTTTATTAAAAAATCCGCTTCTTTAACTGGAGGCCTGGTACTCACAAGCTTAAGCAGTAGTTTATTATCAAGTTGTACTAACAAATTGCCTTTTAAAATTTCTTTAGCTGAATGGTCTCTACATCGCGCATTACAAAAAAAAGAAATAGAACATCTTAACTTTGCAGAAATTGCTCAAAATGATTTCGGAATTAATGCAATTGAATATGTGAATTCTTTCTTTTTTAATCATGCAAATGATATAGGTTATTTAACTGAAATGAAAAAACGTGCAGATGACATTGGAGTGAAAAGTTTACTAATTATGTGTGACAATGAAGGTAATCTTGGCGATCCTGAGAATACAAAAAGGACTCAAGCAGTTGAGAATCATTATAAGTGGGTTGAAGCTGCAAAATTTTTAGATTGTCATTCAATTAGAGTTAATGCCAGAAGTTTTGGAACTTATGAAGAACAAGTGAAATTAGCAGCTGATGGTCTAAAACGCTTGGTAGAATTTGGTGATAATGTTGGAATAAATATTATAGTTGAAAATCATGGTGGTTTATCATCAAATGGTGAATGGTTATCTTCAGTAATGGAACAAGTAAATCATCCACGTATGGGAACATTACCTGATTTTGGAAATTTTCGTATTGAAAATGATGATTGGTATGATCGTTATAAAGGGATGAAAGAACTTATGCCGTATGCGAAAGCAGTTAGTGCAAAAAGTCATGAATTTGATGAAAATGGCAATGAGACTGGTTCTGATTATTATCGAATGATGAAAATTGTTTTAGAAAATGGATATAATGGATATGTTGGTATTGAGTACGAAGGAACTTTACATAGTGAAATAGAGGGAATTCACTTAACCAACAAATTATTGAAAAAAATACAAAATTCTACTTCTTAATATTCACCAATATGCTTTTTTAAAATCACTTCTATTTAACAGCTTTAATTATATTATTTATTAGTTTAGAACCATAACCACTTTTTTTATTATTAGTAAGGTTTAGTTCTTTTATTAACTCATTCTTAGAAATTTCTTTATTTAAAAATTTATTTAAATAACCTTGAAGAGATTCATCAGGGTTATAAGGTTTTCCAATTCCAAGATTCTTTGGCCATTCTCTACTTTTTTCTATATACACTCTCGCTTGATCAATATTATTCATCTTTAAAAATTCTATCGCTTTAGCCAGGTTTACCCATTCATAAAGTTGTCTACTTTCTCTAGCCATCTCTGATGGTAAAACATTAGCTTTATCAAGAAATAAAATAGCATCATCAAATCTATTCTCATTTAGAAGCGATTTTACATGCATGATTTGAACATCAAAATTATTTGGAAATTTATCATTTACCTTAGTTGAAAGTTCCAAAGCACGTTTCCAATTATTTGTAGATTGATAATATTTTACAGCATTTAATTGAATAGGCCATGATTCTGATGAAAGAAGAATAGACCGTTCCAAATCTTGCGATATATCTTTTTTATCCATTTTTTCTTTTAAAGATGCACGTGCAGCATAAAATGGTCCATAATTAGGAATGTCTTTTAGTGAATTCATTATTTCAAGAGCTTCTTCATCACTATCTTTTGCCCAATAGTTTAGAGCTAAATAATATTTCCATTTCCAATCATCACTATTTAATACTGACCATTTTAAAACTTCTATAGTTTCTCTTCTAAATGGAAAAACGAATTCAGGTGATAATAGTTTTGCGCTATTCAGTATTGATTTATCTTTTTTTAAGTAAGCTAACCATGCTTGATTAATAGGATTGTTTATTGATATTCTTTCTAATAACTCTATCGAGTCTTCATCTATTCCTCTATTAAAATAAGATATTGCAAGTTCTAAATGGGTTTGATCTGAATATTCATTATTAATTTGAGATAAATATGTATCCCAAGAATATTTTGACGAATTCAAATAGTAAGCTTCTAAGTTCGCAAAGTGATGAAGTGGATCGATTGATAACAATGTATTTATCCATTCTTTTGCTTCTCTAATATTCCCTGATTTTCTATTAGCTAAAATCAAAACTTGCATTGCATTAATATTAAAACGATTGTAATCCAAAGCATTGGAAGCGTATTCTTTTGCTAATTTCCATTTATTATTAATTAAATAAATTTCAGCCATTTGCGTAAAAGATGCAGATCTATAAGCCGTTGAACGAGCAGCCCAACCAAAGGCTTCTTTCGCATCATTATATTTTTCTAGTGATCTATAAATATTACCTGCCAAAAAGTTGGCCTTAGCATCATAACCATTAATAGATAAAACTTTTTTAATAGCTTTTAATCCTTCTTCATATTTTCCTTTTCTAAAATAAAGATCTGCCATTGAACTATTAGCATTTAGATCATTAGGCATTTTGAACAATATTTTTTTAAATATTTTTTCTGCTTCAGCAAACCGACGTTCTTTAAGAAGTTCATATCCTTCTAGATTCTGAATATCTTGTTCAGGAATAGAGCTTGATACAGATGTGTCTGTCTTAAATGAACGGTCGAACTGACTAGTCTTGGGATCAGAACGATAGTGAAGGTCAAGCTCTTCAACTTTAACTTCAAAAGGTTTTTGTGGATTTAATAAACTTAAAGCATGAAGCTCCATTGGTTTAAAATTAATAGTTTTTGTTTTTAAGATATCTTTACCAGAGATTACTTTTATCGTTCCTTTTTTATTTATAAATGAATGAAGTTTAATTTTCAAACTATCATTTACTAATACATTCATCACACCATCCTTAGATGCTTCATTCATTCCCTCAGTCTCTTTAACAGGAAACCAATATTCTGTCCATTGATCTGTATCATAAATAGCAAATTCTGCTTTTCTTACGGGGTTACTATGGTCACCTGGAGAATACTGTACCCATTGACGACCAGCCTGAAATTCAACATATTGACCATCATTGTCTGTTAAATGGTCTTCCCAAATTCCTCCTTCATCTGATAAAGCCCAAAGCCAAAGTTTTTGCCCTGGCATTTCATCATGTTTTGCCCAATGACCAAAACCATAATTATCACTGTGGTAATATCCGCCAAAAAAATTCTTCCACTGCCCTACAACATGGTAAGATTTATGCCCTTCAAATCGATTATTATTATAGTAGGTAAGATTTCGACCTTCATTATCTACTGGCCATGATTTCACCTCGCCACTATGTTTTAAATATTTATTACCAGGAAAAATCATTTCAAGATCATCTTGAGCAAAAGCTGCTGCTGTCATCCAATTGTAGTAAGCTTGAACTGATGGAGTTGGATTATACCAAATTGCTTTAGTTTTAAAATTTGATCGATCTTTTTCCAAGTTAATTTCAACGCGCCAGTGAGTTCGTGAAGGCAAATCGATTCCACCAACAAAGGTTGATACACTTCCATCCTGATTTTTTCTAGTAGTATAATCTACAGGTGTAGCAGTTGCCGGTGTATGACCTATAACTCCAAAGTTAAATTCAATACCTCCTGAAGTCCAGGGACCTCTTAAAGATATATTCCTAAATTTCATTACTTCATTACGATAAATAAATTCTTCACCATTAGATTTATCAATTGCACCCCAAACTTTTCCACCTACTTCAGGTAAGATATAAATTTCAATATGCTGGTTTTCCATTTTTATTATTTTCCAATCCTGAGGAAATCCATCATGACTATATCCTACAAATGAATGATAGGGATATAAGCGTCTATCTTTAGATAAAATTGGAATCGGATTAGGTTCTGAAAAAGGATAAGTCTTTAGACTTCGAGACTCTTCAATAATTTTTGGACCATCATTAGAACATCCAATAAAAAAAACTAATATTAAAAAAATTAAATTTTTATACTTCAAATTTATTCTCCAATGTGAGTAATCAATAGTTTTGGCAGTCTATTCTCCCATACTATTGTAAATAGATCGCCATGCTGATCATCTTTAATTTCAATACTTTCATTTATACCAAATAATCTTATCAAATTTGGAATGGTATTTGAATGACCAGAAATAATCACAATTTTATTACATTGAGTTAATGCTTTTTCTACCTGACCTTCTGGATCACTTGCAGTATGGATTATTATGTCAGAATACCATTCTTTTGATAGAGGGTTTACAGTTTGCTGTGTACGTTTGAATTCACTAGAAAAAATTACACCATTTTGAATTGAACTTAGCGAATCTGCTAAAGCATCTGCTCTAAAGAATCCACTTTTAGTTAATTCTGGGTTTTTTTCTCCTTTTATTTTCTGTTTTTCAGCATGTCTGAAAAGATATACTTTATCTGGATAACATTGAAAATTCTCAACAGAGTATGCTGAAGTTGTTGAACTACACCCTTTTGTAAAAAAAATAGCTATGATTATGAATAATTGAATCTGCTTCATGCCTTAATTTAGTCGAGTAACTGTTAAAAAGAAATATGACATAAATAGTTTTCCATAACTACTTTTAAACCTTAATAATGCTTAATAAACTAAACCATATAATAACATTTCTCTTTCTTTTTGGAGTTATTTCAAGTTGTAATAATAATCAAACTTATAGTGATGAAATAAAAACATTTAGAGCGAAGAGAGTCAATTACTTAAAATCTAGAAAAGGGTATTTAAATCTAGTTGGACTTCATTGGATATTTAATGGAACTTATACTTTAGGTGCCTCTCAAGATAATGACCTCCCATTTCCAAAGAGTTTTCCTTCAAATTTTGGGAAATTGGTGATTACAAATGATTCAATCAAATTTAATTTTGATTTACCTGTATTAGTAGATAGCTCAAATAATTATAGCTCCTATATTTTTTCTAAAAATGATTTAGACCATAATTTTTCGTGGAAATCATTCCAGTGGTTTATAGTTAAACGTGGAGAAAACTATGCATTGAGAATAAAAGATTTTGAAAACTATTTAATATCTGAAATTGATAAAATTCCTGCTTTTACAATTGATACATCTTGGCGCATAAACGGAATTTTCAAACCATATTTAAAAGAACAAGAACGAACCATATCCAATATTTGGGGTCATGCTGTAGAACAGCCCACCGCTGGAATAGTTACATTCAATTATGCTAACCAAGTATATGAACTTGAGTCAAATATTGAAAGTGGAAAGCTTGCAGTAATCTTTAAAGATGGAACAACGGGTAATGAGACTTACTCAGGAGGTCGGCAATTATACTTAAGCAAGCCTGATAAAGATGGAGAAGTTATTTTAGATTTTAATAAATCCTTTAATTTTCCATGCGCCTTTAATGATTTTACAACTTGCCCTGTCCCTCCAGAAAAAAACCGTTTACCATTTCGAATTATTGCTGGTGAAAAAAGATATATTAAGATTTAATAATTAAAGTTTTTAAAAAACTTAAAAGTTCTATTTGTTTTCCAAATAATAAATTGGGAGAAAATTTAGATAATTTATCCTCATCACTTAATCCCCATAAAACTCCAATAGAATTCATATTTGTATTTCTAGCGGTTTCAATATCAAAACCAGAGTCACCAATAAAATAAGATTGTTTTGGATCAACATTGAATTTTTTTAAAACATATTTTGCACTCTTTGGATCAGGTTTTAAAGGATATTCTTCTCCAGAACCAATTACAATATCTATTTGGTCTGGAAAAAATTTATTGACGCATTCAACAGTGAATTCATGCGGCTTATTAGAAATTACAGCCACTGGTATATCATTGTCTTTTAATAAATCAAGTATATCAATAACAAATGGATATATTTTTGCTTCTTTATTTAGATTTTTTCTGTAAAACCGATTTAGTGGTTCAATATAAGCATCAATTGGCCTCCCATGATCTCTAGGAAGCGCTCGTTGTAAAAGGTCTCTTATTCCACCACCAACATTATCCCGATAAAAATTTGTTGATCTTTTTTTATAGCTAAACTCATTCAGTATATCATTAACTGAGTTGCCAATATCAGCAATTGTATCAATTAAAGTCCCATCTAAGTCAAAAATTATAGATTTAAGTTTATTATTATACATTATTATTTATTAAATAATTTTTGACTGATTCCCAATTTCCCGAAAATTCACACCTATCTATTTTTTTTTCAAGTTGATAATCATACATTTTATCGTAATAGGTAGTTAGTAAAATTTCTATCCATTCTAGATGAATCTTTTCATCATTATTTTCAAAAGCTGATTTAATTAATTTGTCTACTTTCTTATAATTATTATCTCCGAGTCGTTTTGAAATCTTTATAAGTTTTTCTCGAAGTTTATCTGATTGAACCTTTAAAGATTTTACTTCTATTTGTTTATTAACATACTCTTCAAAAATATTCTGAATTCTATTTTCTATTGGTTCTTCAATTAATACAATTTTAGAATTAGACATTCTATTATAAAACTTTTCAGGAATTACTAAACGTCCAATTGTACGTGATTCATCTTCAAAATAGACTACATCACCTATTTGCTGTAAATAATCACAGGCTAAATTATTTTCAAAATTAATAGGTGTTGGTTGTAGAGTATCAAAGCTTCCAAAAGCCGATCCGCGATGATTCGCAAGACTCTCTAGACAAATTGAATTATCAATAAGATTTATTAATTTTGTTTTGGCTGAACCTGTCCTTCCACTAATAATAATCCATTTTTTATCATCATTACTAGCTTGATCTAAAATAGATAAACATGTATTTCTTAAAGCTTTAAAACCACCAGAGATTCTTTTTATATCACATCCAGCCTCTTTAAGCCATAATTGAGCAATTTCTGATCTTTGCCCACCTCTAGCACAATATAATTGAGCTTCTGGGAACTTTTCAATAAAGTCTAGCCATTGACTAACCCTCTTGTCCTTTATTTTACCATTTACAATTAAGTGTCCTTTTTTAATTGCAGATTCATTTCCTTTATTCTTGTAAGTTTTACCAACTGCTGCTCTTTCATCATCTAATAAAATAGGAAGATTGATACTATCAGGAAGCGCGCCATCCTTAAATTCAATTGGAGCACGAACATCAATAAGTTTTGTTTTATTTTTTAGTAGTAAATGCATGATTTAATTATAAATGTATATTTAATATTATCATCTTATGATTTAATTTAATGTTCATTAAATGTTCAAACACACGACAAACTAAAAGAAATTTTAATTATGATAACAAAACTCAATAATAAATTATCAATACCATTCATTATTATTTTATTATTTTTTTCTTATGGATGTGAGAAGAGTCAATCTTCAAAATCAAATATTAGTTTAAAATACTTAGGTGCTGCTGGTTGGGAAATATTAAGTGACACATCTACCGTATTAATAGACCCTTATCTCTCTCGAATAAAACTTGTTGGCAATAGCACAACAAAAAATATTTCAAATTCTGCTGCTGCTCGTGATTGGGGTAAAGACCAAAGACCAAAATTTTACAGAGATGATGAATACGAACCTGACACTTTGGTAATTAATGAACATATTTCTTCTGCAGATTATATTTTTGTACATCATACTCATTTTGATCATGCAGCTGATGTTCCTTATATCGCAAAGAAAACTGGTGCAAAAGTTATTGGAACTGAAAGTCTTTCAAATCTTTTAAGAGCCCATGGAGTTCCAAATAATCAAATAATAACCGTTAAAGGCGGTGAAGATTATGTCTTTGATAACTTTTCTGTTAAAGTTTTGCCTTCATTACACTCTGCATTAAGAAAAAAGTTATACTTTAACTCAGAATCAATTCAAAAAGGCATAAAAGTACCACTTAAAATTAAACAGTATGTTGAAGGTAATTCACTAATGTATTACTTTCGTTTTAAAAATCATAAAGTTCTTACAATGGGTTCGATGAACTTTATTGGAGACGCTATTGAAGGACTTGAACCAAATATTTTGCTTGCTGGCTCAGCAAATTCTAGAAAAGAAATTTATAATTATACTGAAAGACTCTTATCTCTAACCAATTACCCTGATATAATTATTCCAACGCACTGGGATGATTTTAGAGTGACCTATGATGCGTCTCAGGAAGCAGCAATTAAATCTAAAGCCGCACCATTTATTGAGGATGTAAAAAATATATTGCCAAATGCAGAAATAATTTTACCTAAACATTTAGAACCTATGGTATTTGAATCTAAATAATTTTATTTATTAGTTGCTCCTGGTGTAGGAGATAAGAACTTTACCCAGTTAGCTGAACCATCCGGTGATCTACCCATTGAAATATCTGTTTCTTGAATATCAAAACTCAAAGAATCAATAATTGTAGTACTATCTGATAATAGATAAATACCTTCTCCATCAGCTGAAAGTTTTTCACCTATGTGGTGAGGACCTTGTTCTTCATCTTTGTCAAACCATAGAATAAGAAAACCATTACCAGGAACAGTAGTTAAGCTACTATTTGAATTTGGTATAAGATAGAGATCATCATCTAGATTATCAGTGATATACATCCCACCTACATCTATTGGATCTGAACTAGAGTTATATAATTCTACCCAATCATCAAATTCACCTTCTTCATCTGGACAGCATGCCTCATTTTTTGCTAGAAATTCGTTAATAAATAAACCACCTGTATCATTAGAACTATTATCTTCACAGCTAATTATTAGCACAAAACATAATAAAAACATATTCGCATACTTAATTTTGTAACTCATCTCTTCCTCTGTCATTGATAGTTAAAATATAATATTAATTATTTCTAGCAAATTCCAACTGATCTATTAGATCATATAATTTGCTTTCCCATTCTTGCACTGTTAATTGATCCCAAGTATTTTTATCTTGAGCTTCTTTAACTACTGGTCTGATTTGATCTGACCAAGTAGCGAGTAAAACATTAACATTACTTGCAGCAAAGGGTCCTTGAATAAACTTTTCTTTTAATTCTGCATACAGCTCTTTATGCATTGCCCAACCACCAGTCAATTTATCACAGGAGGCTGACCATTGGTATAAACCAAAATCTCCATAAGGAAAAGGGTTGCAATTATTAGTAATCTGACCCCACTCATCTGCAATTGGGGTGACAGGGTTCGCATGCTTAATAATATTTTCAAAGGCATTATCTAAATCCCAAGGGATTAGATTTACTTTCTTTTTATTGGGTTCTTCATACCAATAAAAATTATGACTAGAGCATCCACCCTCGTCACAATACCAATGCAAAAAACCATCATCATGTCGTATTGTACGATCCACAACTGCTAATGATATAATTTTATTGATATCCATATATTCTGAAATAATATTTGGTATATCTGATTTTTCTGCATTAGATAATTTATCCGCAAATCCACTTATAATATCTGTAGATGGATTATCATCTTCATTTGTCTTTAAAGCACTTATTAATGATTGAGGATTCATAGGTTTTCCGTTCATGTAAAGCGGCCATACTTCTTTATATAGATTTCCATCTTTATCATCAAAGTGATAATCGGTAAAGGCGCCATCAATTTGCTCAGTAAGTGCATATAAACCTGAAAACTCACCATTAATTACTAAACGTGCATGGACTGAACGTGAAGTTTCAACTCCCATAGCCTTAAATAGCCAATAACCTAACCGTTCACGCAAATGCGATTTATCAAGATTTTGAGCATGAAATTGTAGTTTTTTAAGACCATAAAATCTTTCATCTCTACCCTTCCAATTGATCTTAACTTTTGTGGAAAGCTTAGTACATATTTTTTTACCTGATGGCTCAAAGAGATTGGGCCCATCTACACAGCCAACCCAGGCTCCCACACTACCTTTATATCTTATACCAACTGGACTAATAGTATCCCCTTCAAAAATCAACATTCCTTCTACATATTGTTCAGCAGTGGGGTCACCATCAATCTTTTCAAGATCTTTTTCAGTGAGTTTTAATTCAAAAGTACGTAACTCATTTTGATCAAAAATAAAATCCGAGCTTAAATTTAAATATTGCTCACTACCATTAGGCTTGATTGTTGGAACAATAAATTCTTCTTTAATGTTATCTCCATCTTTATCTGGGCAACCATAAAAAGTTATGAGAGAGAGAAAACCAAGTCCATAAAGCATTAAAGTTTTAAGTGATTTTATCATCTTTATTTTAAATAATCGTCTGAGCCATCAATCCAATCTGCTCTGGGTGGTGAAAAGGTATCTACCTCCACTACATCACCTATCATAAGTGCTTCATGTGGAAGATTTCCTGGTATTATTAAAGATTCACCTGGGTGAACATCTATTTCTTGATCTTTATCTTTTCCCAACCAAAAACGGATTGTTCCTGATATAACTTGAGTAATCTGTTCATTCTCATGTTCGTGTTGTGGGACAATACATCCATCACTTAACTCTAATTTAGAGATCATTACGTTATCTCCCCAAATCATCTTCCGCTTGATCATTGGATTTACTTGTTCTTCTTCAACTTCAGCCCAGCTTATTTTTTCTAACATTTATTTAATCCTTATAAAAAATAGTTTATTGGATAATTTAATAAAAAAAAGCCTCCATAAAGGAGGCTTTTTAAATTAATAAGATAAGATTAATTTATCTTAGAATGTCCAACCAAAAGCGACTCCAGGCATAACAACCGGCGCGAAACCCACAGACGCGTTAAAAAAGAAACCTCCCGTTGATCGATGATAACGATAGCCAACACCATAAGTTGGTATCATACCAAGATCAACGTCATATTCACCCTCTTCTGCATCTGCAGAGGCAGATATTTGAAGAACGCCACCACTAATAGCAAGTTTATGATTTCCTCCACCGATTAAGTAGTTAGCCATTATTGGAATAAGAGTAAATGTAACTGCTTCACCAGTATCCTCAGAGGTAAAGGGAAGAGAACTAAAACCTATACGCGCGGTTATCTTATCTGTGATATTTCTTTCATAATTGAAAGAATAAAGGATAGCAGCTCCACCACCTTCCAAATAAATTGTATTTTTATCTTGAGCAAATACATTTGATAGGGTAAGGGTAGCAATACCAATTAATA
>ENA-OREN01000158-OREN01000158.1-marine-metagenome-genome-assembly--contig:-NODE-158-length-99722-cov-6.862833_pt1 | contig 99722 bp, 95 predicted proteins | sample MGYA00248624_ERZ508555 | MGnify/ENA primary metagenome ERZ508555 (study PRJEB26222, sample SAMN06267773) | marine metagenome | isolation source: Saanich Inlet, British Columbia, Canada | place...
GTAGCGACGCAATCATAAATGGTCCATAAGGAAAAGGTGCGCCACCTCCCAAAAAGGGTACCTCCACTACTCTACCTTTTCCTGAAACTGGTGTACGATCTCCAGCAACAAAGATGAACTCCCCTTGAGATATTTTTTTTTGTAACTGCAACGCCATCTTTATATCAAATTCAGATACCTGTAACAACTCGATCTTATTATCAGGGTTTGTATCTCTAATTAGCCTATTGAAGGTTTCTGCATGTTTGGTGTGAACTAGCGCCGTTACGGGAACTTCTCTACACTCATGGAACACTGCCTGACATACTTCCATATTGCCTAGATGGGATATTAGCCAAACCCCGCCCTTGCCATCCTTAATTCTACAGTCAAATAAATCTCTATTTTCTTGATGGAAGACATCCAAAGAAATATCACCTTGCCAACTGGCGAACTTATCCAATACCGAGTGGCCAAAAGAGACTAGGTGGCGATAGATAGTCCCACTAGTTATTACGCCCCCCAATGCTTTCTTTCCTTCAGGAACTCGGCTAATCCGCTCTAAATATTGACGAGATGTTTTACGTGCGGCAGGGGAGCTTAGAAAATAATACGCTATCACAACATAAACGATAGCAGATGAGACGTATCTACCCATATATTTTGTTAACAACATAGTAAATTTTAGACCAAAATAAGCTCCTAATTCCCCTCTAAACGCCCACTGTTTTGACTCGGCCATTATACTGCTCTTTAATAATATCTTGTGGCTAGGCGCCGAAAAAGAATGCAAGGAAGTCGCACTAACATACCGAAAACTAGGCGTGTGTGCCTCATAGTGACGTAAAGATTGTCTTTAATAGGTCTGAAGTTAGATAAGCCTCCGTCTATATACTTAACCTTTGTCATAAAGGTGATTATTTGAGCGCCAGCCCAATGTAATCTCACTAAAATCTCAGGATCAAAGTCCATTCGTCTCCCTAGACTAACCTTCGACATAATATCCAAAACCGGCCTAACAGGGTAAAGGCGAAAACCACACATAGAATCTCGAATATCAAAAGATAGTGTTTCAACCCAGACCCAAAAGTGTGAAATATAACGTGCATAAAAGCGACTGTTTTGCACAGTTTCATCATAAATTGGGACTCCTGTAATTATCGCATCAGGGGTTTTCTCAGCGAGTTTAAGTATAGTAGGGATATCATCAGTATCGTGCTGACCGTCCGCATCTATTTGCAGGACGTGACTATAATTATCGTCATGAGCCTTGAAAAACCCAGACGTAACAGCACCACCTTTACCTTGGTTCACTAAATGCCTAACCAAAGATACCTTCTTACTAGATTTTACATAATCATCTATTATCTGGGCATTTTTAGAGTCACTAGCATCATCAATAAGAATAACACTCAAGTTATTATTTAATAATGCCTGGATAACAGGGCCAGCTTCAGTTCCATGATTATATATAGGGATTATGGCACAAGGATGAATCATTCGCTTTCTAGATCATAGGACAGTTGGCCAGACGCACAAATATTTTCGGGGTCACAAATTTCAAATTTTACCGATTTTCCTGATTCAGCTCGAGACAAGTTTAGCTGATAGTGTGATGAAGGTTTTATTAATTTCTTAAATTTTATTTGATTTAGTTTATAAGCGGTGCCTAAGATAGCATAATATTTTCGAGCATAATTGTCCGCCCAATAAAGCTGCACAACACCCGCTACAATCGGTTGCTGAGGGAAATGTCCTTCAAGTAAATTAAGCGTATTAGGTACAAAGAAAGACAGTGACACATTTTCACCAGATTCACTAATAATGGACTTAGTAATCTGCGGAAGATGTGAAACATTAACTTCATCACTAAACATACTTTCAATTGTATTGAGTTGATGTTTCCCCTGCACATTCGTTGGAACTTCTTGTACAAACTTCCATCTTTTAGGGAATGTTACTTCCTCAAATCTCTTAGACAAATACTTACGAAGAGTCTTGCAGAATTCCCCTCGACCCTGCTGAGAAACAATATCCCAGCCGTCATCACTTGGTTCAATAACAGCACAAATCTTAGGCTTGTTATTCCCTAAAACAAGAATGTAAGCATCAACAATAAATGGGGAAGATATTAAATAATTCTCAATATCATCTAAGTGAACTCGCTTTTCCTCAACCTTAGTCAAACGGTCTGCACGTCCCAAAAGAGTGAATCCATCATCTGTAATACAAATTCTGTCTTGAGTTTTCCACCAACTGTCCATATCTAAATGCGGTGACCATATTTCTAAAATATCACCATCCGCTCTCACCTGAACCCTAGGAAGGGGCGTCCACGATTCTTCAGTTTCGAGACTTTTCTGCTCTCTATACGCAATGCCGCCCGTTTCTGTGCTGCCGAATATCTCAACTACTGAGGCGGCGCCAGATGCCCTAATTTTTATTGAAGTCGATGCCGAAAGTGGTCCGCCAGAAGAGAATATTATAGTTTTAGTGTTTCCGCCTTTTTGGTAATCCACCAAGTGACCAGCCCTCTTCAAAAAAGCAGGACTAGAAATCAAACATGCAGTTGGAAACCTTTGAAGCTGAGTTGATACCTCATGTGGAAAACGCAGAAGACCATCAAGAATCAAACGACAAGTGGCGAGCGGCCATAGAATTATAGTTAGTAGCCCATAGATATGTTGATGGGAAACTGTTGAGAGAACCGGAGCACCTTGCAACAAACCTGAGAAGGTCTCAGTAAGCGCATATACTTCAATCTCCAACACTGCAAAAGACTTTGAAATCATCTCGGGTCGACCCGTAGAGCCCGAGGTGTATAAATAAATAGTCGCCGCTGAAGATATAATAAAAGTATCTATAGAAAAGTCTGGGTCATGACTAGATATGAGCTGGTCACAATATATCACAGGCTTTATAGTATTTAGACCAAACACGTCTGTGACAAATCCATCAATCAGCCCCGTAATTTCCTCGACTGTTTCATCACAGATGTTAGGCAATAACACAGGCTCTCTGCCAGACCATAATATAGCAAATAACGCGATGAGTCCGTTGATGCTGCTATCCGAGTACACAGCCCATTTCAGCGTACGGGATGGATTTTGCATAAGTTTTTCTTTCAATAAATTGGCATGATGGAAGAAATCTTGGATGGAAAAAACTATCCCCTCACGCGTCATGGCAATGGGCGATTTAGGATCACGGTTTAATGTGTCCACTAAAATCTGGTCCAGTGCCAGGCGAAAAGGTTGAGAAGCATTAACCGTCATGAGCACCACCCATAAAACGCTTTCGAACTAGAAACTCAATACCGAACATAAGACCCATGAACAGATAAGCTATAAAGCCGTTATAGAGCACCCATACATCTAGGGAGAAATAATGCCCGGTAACATATGCGATAGAGCCATTAAAAACAAAGAAAATACTCCAACATTTAGTAACATTTCTTGTATAAACAATGGTTTCTTCAGTTAAGTCAGGCGTTCTAAGTCTCGCAAAGCGCTCAATCATGGTTCTTTCGCCATAGAGTGACCCAAAGAAAAAGGAGAATAGCACGCCGTTTACCAGTACAGGATAGAGAAGAAGCGCTCTCTGTGAATCAAAATACCAAGCGCATGAGCCAATAGTTACCATGAAAATAGCAGTTAAATAACATTGATTTTTTTTTTGAAATTTATTTAAGCTTTGCTCTGATGTAGATAGTAATTTCGTCAAGATTCCCAATACAGTTCCAGAAATTACCACAAAAATTGCCGCCGACTTCATGTCTAAGTATGAAATAATTAAAAAAATTAGTACTGGATACAATATGCCAAATACTCTAACTACTATCATCTTTGCTTCCTACAAAACACTCTCATTTTTGGAATTCTGTAGTTCGACTACGGCATCAATAATATCATCTAAAGTACGTATTTTTTTGAAAATTTCAGGATCAATCTTTTGCCCTATTATCTCACGTAACTGCACAATTAGATCAACAGCATCAATACTATCGATATCAAGATCTTCATATAAATTAGCCTCAAGAGTTATCAGTTCTGGCTCAATCTCAAATAACTCGATAAGAGTAATTTTCAGTTCATTATAAATTTCATCTCTTGTCATTAAGTTCTACTCTTTAATTATTATGTGATGCAATAAATGCAGAGAGGGAAGCAACAGTTTTAAAGTGTGTTTGCACATCATCAGACTCTGGATCAATTACCAATCCATACTTCACTTGAATTGCCACAGCCAGCTCCAATGCATCAATTGAATCAAGCTCTAACCCACCCTCAAACAATAAGGTATCATAATTAAGTTCATCAATACTGATATCTTCTCGATCGATTGTTACAACGAGTAATTTTTTTATTTCTTCAGAAAGTGTTTTCATTTGCAAACTCACTATTTTTAGTTTCAAAATATTCCATTAAATACTGGGTTAATGTTTTTACATGTATTAGAGAATAAGGCCCTTGCCTGACAATAGATTTTGGTTCCATAACTTCCCCAACATTCATATAAAAACAAAACTTGGTTTTTGGTATTTGATACCACGACGCCCCTTTATGCAAGGTCGGCGGGTGAACATACAAATGAACGGGCGTAAGAGATTTTTCAGCAGCCAAAGCAATACGCGCTACCCCTTTCTTGAACTTCAAAGATTTCTTGTGCTTGGTGCGAGTTCCTTCCGGAAACATCACAAGAGTATCTCCCCTATCTAATACCGCCACACAATCGTTTATAAAGGAAGTTGGTGACGTATTTTGGATATATCCCGTACTACTCATAATGAACAACATAAAAGGGTTTTCCCAGGCTGTCGCCTTAACTACACAGTAGGCATCAGGCACTTCAGCAATAATGAAAATTACATCTATTAAACTAGGGTGATTAGCAACTATTAGCTGGCCAGGTGCCCTCAATGCTTCACTGTTAAATAGTTTATAATTCAAAACACCAGTGTAGTGCATGAAACCAATAAAGCCTTTAAATGACAAATGGACACCATACCTACATAATCTTTCAGCCGTATCCTTAGGTAAAAAGATGTGGACTAGTGAAAAAAGGATGGCTCCAAGGATCAAGCTACCAATTCCGAATAAAGCAAAACTCAATCCAGTAAAAACCAATCTCCATCCTCGATTAAGAAGGGCAAACATTCTTAGTTCTCCATGACCAATTTAATCGACCATCATTGTGAGATGCGGAATCTTCATTAGATAGCAATAATGCCATAAGGGCGCGCGCACTTGAAGATAAACCGACTGGGGGAGCTATAAGTACATCCCTCCCACTCCAAGATAAGCTTAGCTCGTTATCACCAGATGGCGTAAGAAGAATTCCAAGTGCCATCGCCTTCTCCTTACCAGTTAATTGAAGACCATATGACTCGGGCAAAGGTACATCAACATATATCATTAATATCGGCTCTGCATATTGCTGAACCATCATTGCCGCTTCTAAGAAGCCGTTTTCCAGCGTCGCTCCAAGTGACGACACGGTCGAAGAGGCCGCTGTATTACCAGTATTCACAGCCTGTATACCTAATGGGACATTATGGGTTGATAGGCTGAAGGATGCTGGGGAGACCATGGAGTCATTTATAAGTGTATTAAGCATTTGGTATGTGCGGGCATATTCACCATATCGCGTACAATAAACCGATCTAATATTGGCATGCTCATCTCCGATGCATTGGTAGGCAACTTCTAAAGCCATGCTTATTGACGGAGTTAGGCGTTTCTTAAGCTTAGGAGGTAAAAAAGATAAATCAGCAGACCGGCCATCAATAGCGTTCCATTTAGAATAAAATGACGAAACTGATGTCATCTTAATTACCTCATTCCTGCGCTATGATTTGGAGTGATATACTCAAGAAGAGTATGCCAGCCACCAAGATTATCTGTTGCTACATCCAGCTTAAGGCCAGACTTTTCAGCTAGCTGCATAAAATCTTCAGACCTATACATGCGGCTGTTACCATTTGCTAAAAATGTAAAATAAAGCGATGTAGTATCAAGACTGAACTTTGCGGCGCTATAGATTTGCCTATCAACAAATAACTCCATTATGAATATTTTACCCGTCGCGGTCACCGAACCCTGAACTCGAGTAAGAATGTCAATGATTTCTAACGGCGAAAAGCAATCCAAGAACTGGCTCATCCATACAATATCTCCATTTAAAGGCAATGTTGACTTGCTATCAAGAAGATCAGCTTCATGGAAGGTAACTCTATCCAGAAACCCAGCTTCGTCAATTCGTTTTTTTGCAACTGCTAGTTGACCAGGCAAGTCGACAATGGTGACTCGTACATCTGGGCAATGTTCTAAGCACTCAAGCGCCCATTTTCCAGTATTTCCACCAATGTCAATGATATGCTTGGGGTTGCCTTTAAAAACATGCTGTAAAGCTGCAGGAAATGAACGATGAGAATAAAAATGATCAAAAGCAAACCAACTATCCTGAACTCGTTTAGGTAGGGTAGAAAGAGCCTCATAGACAGTTGTTTTATCGCTAAAAACTTTCAGTCCTTCAGGTTTTCCAGTTTTTAAAGACTCTTCTAGATGAAAAGCTGGCTGATAACAAACATCATGTGTGAAATCTATATTCACTTGAGTCATTTCATCATTCAAGATGAAAAACCCAAGCTTAGTCAGTTTAATCAAGCTGTCAGTATCTATAACAATATTAAGGCTAAGTCCAATTTCCAGCAAGACACCAACGGCATAATCTGACAAGCCTGTTCTCGCAGCAATTTCAATCATTGTTACACCAGGCAAACCACCATCTTCAATTGATTTTAGAACACCTAGTTTCCACAAGCATCTGGCGGCTTGAAAACCTATAGGAGAAAAAGCCAATTCCTGAGAAATTGACAACGCCTCAAGAACAGAAATTTCCTTATGGCTCATAAAGGGTCAAGGCATGAGTAGTCAGCAAAAGATCCTTTAACAGCCCTTTGTGTTCCTTTAAGGGTCTTTATTTGGCTATGTTTCAGTTTCATTACCTATAAAGTATACACCACAGATCTAGTAATATACTAGTTAGTCAAATCGTCAGTGGTCTGTAATAAATTAATCTATAATAACCCTAAAGAGTATGAGGCTGTGAAAGGTAAAAAGACTAAAAATACCCCCTTAATCCCAATAGAATTAGGCGGTAGGCCAAAAATTAAAAAACACAAACCCTTTGCAGAGAATCAGGCAAAAATAATGTTGGTTGAGCCAAAAGATGTTGTTAATACTGGAGAGTAAGAAAATACACTTACTACAAAAAACGACAATTGGGTTTAAGCCTAATAAGGCGAAGAAAACACTTATAACCAAAAACAATTTGTGACAGTAGAATAAGTCTTAAGTCGACCTTATTAAAAACCCATAAACTAACCTGCTTGAGAGATATTTAATTTCTTTTACCAATAGTGGGCATATTTTGACTTTTAATATGTTTAAATATTTAGATAGTCGATATAAAAAGCTTTATGAAAAAGAACAGTAAAAATAAAAACACCCCCCCAAAAAACCCAGTCACAATAGGCCGACGTAAAGCGATAAAAGCTGGAATCGCACTGGCTGCTGCATCCTCTATTCCAACCTTACAGCACGCACAAGCACACCCTGAGACTGACTCAAGTATAAAAGGGAGGCCTACACCCAACGCAACAAAGGAGGTGACAGGGGAGGTTTTTGGATCGCCGCTAGACTCCAACCCACTAGAAGCAAAGGTAGTTACTTTTACAATAGTGTCATCGGATGTGGATGCTAGTGTCGTCTTTTACCGTGATGTTATTGGTATGACGGTTCAAAGCGATACAATCTTAAAGAACACCACCACTTTGCAAGGCATGGGTCTTGCAGGACACCGCCATGTGCTTTTGTCTATGCCTAATTCAGGCTGGATTAATAGCCAGGTTGTTCGTATTCTTGAGGCACCGCCTGGAGCAGGTCCAATTAGGCCTCGTCCGGAATCTGGTCCCAATGATCCAGGACTCTATGTTCTTGAGGGCGGAACACGAGACCCGGCTGAATCCTACCACGCTCTGGTTACTGCAAATACGCCTGTCATATCACCACCACGCTATTATTATTTCCGTAACACGATGTGGGGAATGGATGTGGACTCAATGAGTTACTCGCCTTTTGGTCCAGGGGGCGAACAAATGTTTATTACCGCTAGCATCCGTAGCGATCAAAAAATTGTGCGCTCTATCGGTTTACATAATGGTTTTGGAAGCGCCTCCATAACGACCTTGGATCAACGTCCTGTGAATTCTTTTTTCAAAAAAGCATTTGGTATTAAGAGAACGTCACAAATGGAGTGTTATCAAGAAAATGTTAATGAGCTAATTGGCGCGCCTACAGGGACCTATTTTCTTTGGGGCAATCTTGGCCTCGATGTTGGTATTGAAGTATGGGAAATGAAGGCGAAATCAGGCACCATCTACCCATGCTCCTTAGATAAAACAGGTCTTGCAATGTTGACACTTCGAGTTAATGATTTAGATAAGTGCCGAACCATGTGTGCCAAAGCCTCTATAGAAATTGTTAGCGAGGGAGCGCTCCCCAACCTTTTGGATGACAAGCCTGCAGGGTTTATATTGCGTGGAGCTGTAGGCGAGTTATTTGAAGTCGTACAAGCGTAAATATAATTATTACTATCATTTGTAATGTTTAATCCAACCAAGCAAACCGTCTACCACCTTATAAAAAGCAATACTATTATTAAAATACGCCCGCATTTTTTGCAGGATACACAACAAAATTGAGAGACTCTAAAATGACGAAAAAGACCACTAAAAAAACAGTAACAATAAAAAAAACAAAACAAAATAAAGAGGCAGTATGGCCTGGCCTCGAGGCAGGGGTTCCAAAACCATTAATGCCCTATAGTCCGGCTATAAAAGCTGGAGACTGGGTATTTATTGCCGGGCAAATAGCAAGTGATTTCCAGACTGGGTTAGCACCTGAAGTATTGGCGGCCAATGACTACCTTGATAACGAACTTTCATTGCAGGCAAATTTTGTATTAAAGAACCTTGCGAATACCATTAAAGCGAGCGGTTGTGATGTTAATGAGCATATGGTCCGTATGTGGCAGTGGCTTGTTTCGGACGAACCCACAGAGGAGGATTTTTCTTGGGGGGATAACTGGCCTGAGATAAGTTTAAAACCATATCTTAATGTGCGAGATACAATAGTAAAAAAGCCTGCCCCACCTTCTTCTTACTTGGGGGTTCGTGAGCTACTGTGTTTAGGAACACTCCTTGAAGTAGATATGATTTGTCTTAATGACAATAATAAACCAACAAAAATAAGAGTGCCCAAGGGAATTACTAAAGCAGCAGGCGGCCACTCTGCAGGAATAAGAAGAGGGGACTGGGTGTTCCTAGCTTCTGAAAACGCCTCCGACCTTTATGAAGATGACAACACAATGCAATGGCATGAAGACCCTGTGGAAAGACAAACGGAGCATATTCTTGATAAGCTATCAGCATACGCCAAATCAGCGGGCTCATCTCTAGCCAAAGCGGTAAAGGCAGATGTATATATCGGCCACCCCAAGGATTTCGCAGCCATGGACCGGGTGTGGAAACGCCGCTTCCCAAAAAACCCTCCAGCACGCGTTGTAATACCTTACATGGGTATGGGAACACCAGGCGGCCGGGTAGAAATAGCACTAACCCTACTAACCAATCGCAGCAAAACCAAAGCGCTAACCATTGAAGCGCCAGACGCTCCCCAACCACTTGGGCATGAACCACAGGCTGTTAAGGCAGGCGATCTATTATTCTTCAGCACCCAAATGGCATTTGACTCAACGGGTAATTTAGCAGAAGGCATGGTTCGTCATCCTTCTTTTCCTTGGTATGGATCACCAGGCCAAGCACAGATGCGCTATATGATGAAAAATATCGACGCAATATGTAAGGCCGCAGGGACAACCACTGATAATATTTGCCGGCGAGTGTGTTTCCATGATGATTTTCAGTGGTTTGCAGAATCTATAGAGGAATGGGCTTCTTATTTTCCTGATGACAAGCCGGCATCTACAACAATTCGTCTTGGAGGACCTTTGGTGGTTCCAGGGGCGAATACCTTATTAGACCTAATAGCCTATGCGCCCAACTAATGTTTTTAGAGATAGTTGCACCAACAAGGGCTGATTAGGCCTTGTTTAACCATGAGCTAACGAAATCGGGCTTTGTGAAAATCTTGAATATCTGGATCCACCAAAGCATCTTTCGTTTTTAATTCTCTATAAAGGCTCAAAGCATCAAGGGTTTTACAGCGACTCAATGCAACATACGTTTGGCCTGTTGCAAAAGCACCCTCACCTAAGTCAACAGAGCAGCTCTCTAAGGTTAGGCCTTGAGCCTTGTGAATTGTAACCGCCCAACCAAGTTTTAATGGAAACTGTTTAAAGGATGAAACCACTATTTCTTCCATCTCATCATTGATTTCATCGTATACAAATTTAATTTTGTTCCATTCTTCACGCTTTACTTTATGTGTTTTTTTACCAACTCTAACCTTGATAGACGACTGCTTTTTATCAAGACACTCGCTCACCACACCTACAGTGCCATTAACCCACCTACCCTCACTATCGTTTTTAATAAACATTACTTTTGCATCTTTTTTTATATGCAGTTCACGTGGCGCTGGCAAGTCATTCTCATTAAGGGCACCTTTTTCTTTTGCTTTTGTTTTAATCAAAGGCCCCTCAACCAACCGCAACATTTCATTGTTGATTTGTTCAGCCCTATACTTTCTTGAGGTAATAACCAGCGATGATTCTGTTTCAAACTCAGGGTTGTAGCAGGCCTTGTTGATTTTTTTAATAGAGCTGTCCAGGTTTTCTCCCAACCTAATATCATTTAGTAAAGAATAAAATTCAGCATCATCTTTCTGCCTAAAAGAGTCGGTAAGCTCATAAAAAGAAGGCAACTGAATAGCTTTAAAACTATCTGAACTAAAAAAATAAACCGAGTCATATCGTTCAAATATTGCTGATTCTTCATGGCTCTTAACCACGGGAGGTAATTGAAATAAATCACCACAGACCAAAACATGAATGCCACCAAAAGGCTCAGAAGAACCACGATGAACCTTTAGAGTATCTGATATTGCATCTAGCATTGGGGCCTTCACCATTGAAATTTCATCGATAACCAAAAGCTCTAGGTTTTTTAAAAGAGCCTTAAATCTAGGGTCTTTAGATTCTTGTATAACGGGGAAAAGGTCAAAGCCAATCCTAAAAGCGGAGTTAATTGTGCTGCCACCAATATTTAATGCAGCTATCCCAGTGGGAGCAACAACCATCTTTTTAAGAGAACATTCTTTTTTTATGTGTTCAATCATAGTGGTTTTTCCATTGCCAGCAGCACCGGTTAAAAAAGTAAACTGTTGCCGCCCAGAATCATCCTCAAGCGAAGCTAAGATCTGCTCTTTAATTCGATCAAATGAGGTTTTATTTATTTTGCTTATCTTCAATTTTGGACCATAGGGTTTTATCTAAGCTTGAGGATAATGGAATACAAGGAGTAAGAGAAGGCTCTTTAAGAACTTTGTCTCTAAAATGAAAGCACAGCGCGTTCATGCTAATCTTACCGACTAACTAATAAAATGAAGATTAAAAACTAAAATAATGACAGAACTAACCGTCACACAGGCATATTTTATTGGTGCTCCTATTGTTTTGGGCATGATTTTTATCGAAGCCTTGCTTTCAAACTGGCAAAACAAAGGCCTTTATAAAAAACAAGATACTTTATGTACAGTCGGACTTTTGGCTGGAAACATTGTTATGGTTTTTGCAATAAAAGGGGCAACACTAGCCTTTCATTTTTATTTATACCAATTTAGGGTTTTCGACCTAAACGCCTTTGTACCCACTTGGGCTATCTGGACCATAGCTTTTATTTCTATAGATTTTATATTTTATTTTTTTCATAGGCTGTCGCATCGAACCAGGTTTCTTTGGGCAATTCATATGAGCCATCACTCAAGCGAAGAGATGAATTTTGCGGTTTCTTTTAGGCAAGCATGGTTTGGTCCTGTCGCCAAGCTTCCCTTCTTTATGGCGCTTCCATTAATTGGGTTGGACCCAACAGTTATAGCTGTTGCCGGAGTAGTCAGCACTTTATGGGGGATAGTTGGGCACACACAAATTATTGGAAGGCTTGGACCGCTAGAGTGGGTTTTTAATACCCCGTCCCATCACAGAGTGCACCATGGAGCAAACGAAGCCTATATCGACAAAAACTATGGAAACTTATTGATCATTTGGGATCGGTTGTTTGGGACATTTGAGCCAGAAAAAGAACCTGTAAAATATGGCTTGGTAAGCAATGTTAATACCTTTAACCCAGTAAAAATAACCTTTATGGCTTGGCAAGAAATAATAGAAGACATTAGAGAGGCTCAATACCTTAATGAGAGCTTATATTGTTTTTTTGGACCGCCAAATACTAAAAGATAAGAATGAAATGCATTGTTTGCAAAAGCAAGTCAGTAGAACTTTTTAAAACCAGAGACAACAAGGAGTATTGGTATTGTGATAATTGTTCTGCAAAATTCTTAGGTAAAAAACACTACATAAGCATGGCAGAAGAAAAAGAGCGTTACCTAGAGCACAACAATGAAGTTAATGATGAAAACTATAGAGCCTTTCTCTCAAGACTTTCAATACCACTAAAAGAAAAGCTATCACCAAACAGCAAAGGTCTGGACTTTGGCTGTGGTCATGGTCCTGCTCTTGCGGATATGTTGAGCGCAGATGGTTTTGATGTAGACCTTTATGACCCATTCTTTTTTCCCAACAAAACTATTTTTTCTAAGCAGTATGACTTTATTACTTGCACTGAAACCGCGGAGCATTTCTTTGACCCTTCTAAAGAATTTGATGTTTTAGATGGTTTGTTAAACCCACAGGGGTGGTTAGGGATCATGACTAGTTTTCTAACAACAGAAGATGCGTTTGAAGACTGGTATTACAGAAGAGACCCAACCCATGTGGTCTTTTATTCAGAAAAAACCTTTGAGGTGATTGCAACACAAAGAAATTGGAGGTGCGAGATCCCATGTAAAGATGTAGTCTTGTTGCGAAAGGGTTAGAGAATTGTGTTTTTAAAAGGTCAACTATGAAACAAGGCGTTGGTGTAGTTTTATTTATAGGGTCGTTTTTAGTTTACCCTTTGGTGGGCTATATTGCCCTTAATAGTGGGCTTTCTTTAGGGGAAAAAGCCACATATACCTCAATAGCTTACGCAGCAAGCTGGACTTCATTTTTTATAGGTTTTTTCTTATTGGGACCCGAGCTGATAACAAAGATAAAGAACTATTTTGGTTTAAAAACAGATAAAGCAAAAAAAAGCTAACTGCTAGTAAATTATTTTTTCAGGCCTAAGTGGTTTTTCGTCACTTGTTTTATTGCTTTTAAGGGTTACTAGGTAGGAGCGTTTTTCTTTCTCAAACTGAACGGTTTTAATGGGTTTTTCATTTATAAAATGAAGCGCAGCACCACCCTCAATTCCATACATAGAAGAAATACGACCACCGATAAGCAGTTGCTTTGTTGCCGGCCTTCTTTCAGGCTCCTCATCATAATGAGGCGCACAACTACCTGGAGCAAAACCCAAGCAAGGCATGAGTTTTAACCCCTCTTCCCAAGAATCAGTTAAACCATTTTCAAACCAACAAATTGCTCCAGCACTCACTCCAGACATCACAACACCTCTCTTATAAGCACGCCTAAGAATTTTATCTAGGCCCCAAGCTTTCCATACTGCCAACATGCTTTTAGTGTTGCCACCACCAACAAAAACAATGTTCTGTTTCTCAATATGAGCTTCAAGATTGATGGTGCGTTTAAAAAGACCGATATGACTAGGAACACAATTTAGTTGTGAGAAAACAGCATAAAAGCTCTCAATATAGGGGTCAGCATCACCTGTAGCTGTTGGGATAAAGCAAATACTCGGCTTTTTTTCAGGTGATTGTCTTAGAATGTAATTTTCTATTAGTTTTGATTTTGTTGTTCTGCCAAAACCGCCACCCCCTATAGCTATTATTTGTCTCATGATAGATTTTAATTATATGAATGCATTGTTTTTGGTTACCTGCCCAGCACTCAAGAAATTCTTTTTAAGAATTTTTTATGTTGCTATGATTTAATAATGACATTATAAAAAATAAGGAAGCAATATGAAGAAATTTATTTTATCCATGGTTGTAATCTTACCCTTTTACGCCTTTGCGGATGGCCATAATCTTGCTGGACCTGGCGAAGGAAGTTTTACAACGGTTATGGTTCAGGCGCCAGACGTCTCAGCCTACATTAAGCATTTAAAAAATAATCCAGAGCTTTTTAGGGGATTTGATGCCGCCGCCGCTGGTGTTTGCGTAACCATAACAGGCCAAGATTATAATGGAGAAATGTTCGTTTGGAGCGCCCATTCTACTGTAACAGGGGCCATGGAAGAAACCACAGCTTATAATCTTGATGAAGCATCAAAAGACTTGGCAAAGCTCAGAACCCTTAAGTATAGAGTGGCATGGAAGCCGTTAAAGCCATTTGTTTTAAGTCCTGGTTTTGAAAGAGTGACACGTGTAAAAATTAAACCTGAAAACGTTCCCGCCTATATCGCTGCAGTAACAAAGTTAGAAGCAGCAATTAGAAATGCAGGCCATGATTTTAATATGGGTATTTTCCAACCGCTTGGTGGAGGTGTTCATGAAACAGGAACTTTTTTATTGCGGGGAGTGTCTCCAAACTCTAGTGAGGCAGGCAGGCTGATAGACGAGTATTTTGCAGGCGCAGAATGGGGACAACAATACCTTAAAGCATCCTCACTTATTGATGAAGTTGTGAGAGACACATATGAATCATGCCAGCTTTTTTATTCTGCTGAACAATAAGACTCATCATTAAATAAAAACCAGCTATTTTAATTAATAGTTGGTTTTTTTATGTTTGATTGAAAATATGAGAAAATAAAAACCTATATGCACCAGAAACCATTTCACCTTGCTTTAACTCTGTCCGCTGTCTTTTTGGGGGCATATGTTTTATTGGGTTTTTTAACCAATATGGTTTCCTTGGAGCCAGGGATGACGGTTGGAGGTTTATCTCGATGGTGTGAAAGAGTTAGTGATGGTATTTTTAGAGAGCCAGTAAACGCTCTATCAAATCTAGGCTTTATGTTTGCAGGTCTGTGCATGTTTTTTGTTTTAACCAAAGATGGGGAGAAGCCTCAACACAGCAATCAATTTCATGGGCTAACACCTATAGCAAAGCTTTATGCTGGCGCAGCTCTTTTTTTAGGCCCAGGCTCTATGCTTATGCACGGCACACATACTTATTGGGGTCAGTGGATTGATAATGTCAGTATGGTTATTTACATCACACTGCCTTGGCTTATCAATGTCAGTGTAATGGGTCGGTGGAGCGAGCAACAATTTTTTAAAACATATACATTAGTCATTGTTTCTTTTGCTGGGCTGAGTTGGTTTTTTGGCTCTAGTCTTGGTATTGGGTTTGATCTGTTTGGAACCTCCATTGCATTGTGGATTATTTCCGAAATACTGTTTCGCTTCTGGTCCCCTGTCTTTAGGTGGGCGTCTGGTTTTATCGGCTTTCTTGTTGCAGCTGTTTTTGGAATCTTGCCACAAGAAATCTTCACAAACCTAATCGAATACTGGTGGATAATTTTGTTTTGGCTTCCTGCAGCCTTGTCGCCAAATCACCCCATGAAAAAAAGAAACTACAGTCCTTGGTTCTTTATGGGCATGTTTTCTTATATGTCTGCGTTTATAATTTGGCTCCAGGGGGTTCCAGACACGCCTTACTGTCAGCCAGATTCTTTGATTCAGCCACATGGTATTTGGCATATTTTATCTGCGTTTTCTACGTGGTGTTTTTTCAAGTTTTTAAGAACAGAGAAAAATATTTAAAATAGTTATACCCTATGCTTACTATGGAAAAACCGTTATGAAAATTCTAATTATGGGACTGCCTGGGAGTGGAAAAACATATCTAGCAGAAAGGCTACAACCCTTATTGCATTCAGCTTGGTACAACGCAGACCAAGTCAGGAAAATGGCCAATGATTGGGATTTTAGCACTGAAGGTAGACTAAGACAAAGCCTTAGAATGAAATCGTTTGCCGACTTTGAAAAATCACATTCAAGGTTTGTTATTTGTGATTTTATCTGTCCCACTAAAGAAACAAGAGATATTTTCCAACCCGATATCGTTATATTTATGGACACTATTAAAGAGGGAAGATTTGAAGATACCAATAAAATATTTGAAGACCCAGACAGTGTTGACTTTCATATTAAAGAGTGGAATGAAACAAACCACACAACGATCGCTAATAGGATCTTAGAACGTGTTTGATTGGAAAAAACCAACAGTACAAATGCTAGGTAGGTGGCAGCCATGGCATCAAGGACACCAAGAGTTGTTTAAAAGATGTTTTGCTAAAACAGGGCAAGTGATCATTCAAGTCAGAGATGTCGTGGGAGCCTCGGGCGGTGATGGGCAAGACGACAATCCGTTTGACTGGGACGAGGTGTGTAAGAACATAGAAGAAGGCCTGAGCAAAGATGGTTTTCAAAGAGGTGCTCACTATGAAATCATGCTGGTGCCCAATGTTGTAAATATTACCTATGGTCGTGGCGTTGGTTATGCTATCGAAGAAGAGATTTTTGATGAGAGGGTAACATCCATTAGTGCCACCAAAATAAGGAAGAAACTCAGAGAAGACGGCAAACTATAAGACGGTCTTCTTTTAAAAATCGCAGCAGCTTGCTCTTGCCCACTATTGGGAATTAAAACGATAATCCATTGATACACATCAACATATCTATAATATTTAAGAAGAACTATTAATTTCTAATTACTCGCTATAACTTAAAAGTTATTAATATAACAACTTAAGTTTTGCTATAAAAATTAACCAATACCATGATGAGAGGTCAAATTATTATTGCTGGAGCTGGGCCTGTGGGCACTTTTGTTGCCTTTTGTCTGGCCGAGCAAGGCATAGACGTTTTGGTTCTAGAGTCGGCCGAGCATTGCGAAACCGATATGCGAGCCTCTACATTTCATCCACCCACTTTGTCGTATTTAGGGCAACTGGGTTTGGCAAAATCCTTGATAGATCAAGGTTTAAAAGCTCCTGTTTTTCAATATCGCATTCGATCCTCAAAAGAGGTATTAGATTTTAACCTTGGCGAGTTAAGCGACACACTGGAATTCCCTTTTAGGCTTCAGTGCGAACAATATAAGTTTGCAAGAATGTTAGCTAAGAGACTAGAAGAACACCCTCATGCAGAAATCTTATTTAATCATGAAGTCTTAGCGGTTAGTCAAGATGATGCAGGCGCCAGTGTTGAGGTGAACACACCCGATGGCACTAGAACATATAAAGGAATGTATTTGATAGGCGCCGATGGCGCCAACAGCATTGTAAGGCGACAGTTGGGAATTGATTTCTCAGGATTCACCTACAAGGAGAAATTTTTAACTTTAAGCACAGAGGAGAAGGTAGAAAATTATTTTAATGATTTGTCTTATGTTAACTATGTTTCAGACCCAAAAGATTGGTTTGTCTTATTAAAAGCTCCTTCGGCCTGGAGAATTTTGGTTCCCATTGAAAATGACATAAAAGACTCAGACATTGTATCCGACAAAAACATAAACAAAATCTTTCAAAGGGTTTTAGGACAGTCAAAAAAAGTAGAAACAATACACAGAACTATATACAGGGTGCACCAAAGAGTGGTTGATAAAATGATGCATCAACGCATCCTTCTCATAGGAGATGCTGCACACCTTAATAACCCATTGGGCGGCTTAGGCATGAACAGTGGGCTGCATGATGCTTGGAATTTATCCCAAAAATTAGGTTTAATAATAAACCATGGACACAACAAAGATTTATTGGGACAGTTTGATAGGCAGAGGCGTGCAGTTATGAATGACTTTATACAAAGACAGACAATTAGAAATAAAAAAATGATAGAAGAAAGTGGCGAAACAAATTTTGAATCCCAGTGGGACGAAATGAGAGTTATTCACGCTAATAAAGCTAAAAGAAGGGCATATATGTTAGAACAATCAATGACGAACAGCATTGAAAGAGAGAGAGACATAGCATGAGCGATGTATTAGGTTGGAGAGGTTTGTTTGGCATTTTAGGGCCATCAACAAACACAGTTGTTCAACCAGAATTTGATGACATGAGGCCTAAAGGGATAACCAATCATTACAGCCGGATATTAACCCCCAATGCAGACGCTGTCAGCAACGAATCATTTATGAACGCAACACTTGTTATAGCAAACAACGTCTTGGAGGCGGTAGACAGTGTAATGACCTGCTCACCAAGCTATTTAGTAATGGGAATGTCCGCCATTACTTTTTATGGTGGCGTTAAGGGCGCTGATGATTTTCAACAACAAGTTGAAAACAGATCTAACCTGTCTGTAAGTATTGGTTCTCATGCAACCGCAGCAGCATTGAAGGTATTTAGTGGAGTGAAAAGAATAGGGTTTTTATCCCCTTATTTCCCAGCTGCCAATGAACAGGTGCGCCGCTACTTTGAAGAAATGGGGTTTGATGTGGTTGCAGATACTTGTTTAGAGTGTCCCAGCTGGACACAAATTGCCGAGGTTCCAAAAAATGTGATTCATCAACAAATGGAGGAAATTAACAATAAAGGTGTTGATGCACTGGTCCAAGTTGGAACAAACCTTCCTATGGCTCGTTTGGTTGAAGAGTTTGAAATTGAATTTGCAAAACCAGTCATAGCAATTAACACAGCGACATATTGGCATGCGCTGAGAAGCAATAATATCAATGACCAACTACAAGGGTTTGGCAGCCTTATGTCTGAACATTAAATGAGAGTAATGTGACACAGAATAATGAATTTTTCTCAGGTCTAAAACCACTTATGGGAGCTATGATTGGCGCTGGTTGTGGCCTGTCATCAATTAGTTTTTATACTCATGGCGCTTTTGTTGTGAGTATTTCTAGCAATACAGGGTGGAGTAGAGGCGATGTTCAGTTAGGCGTTAGCATTATGATTTTAATGGCTATTATTACAGCCCCCATTGTTGGTGTTTTGGTTGATCGTTTTGGGGCTCGTCGAGTGGCGCTTATTTCCATTCCATTATATGGGTTGTCAATGGGTAGTTTTTACTTCTTGTCCACATCGCTATCTGCTTACTATCTTGCATGGAGCATCATGTCAGTTTTGGCGGCAGGCACTTTACCTGTCACTTGGACGCGAGTTGTAAATGGTTGGTTTGATAAACATCGTGGAATAGCATTAGGCATAACATTGGCAGGCACAGGATTTGCTGCAACCCTTGCTCCAACTTATGTTACTTGGTTGATTACCGAGTTTGGTTGGCAAAAAGCCTATTTACTACTAGCGCTTACCATTACATTAATTGGATTCCCGGGCGTCTATTTTCTGTTTTTTGAGTCCAAAAACAATAACTCGAAAGAGAGCCTTAACAAGGAACAAAAAGAAACAAACACACAGCAGTCAATTTCATTTAGGGCGGCAATTATGAGCTATCATTTTTGGGCCATAGGCATCGCTTTAGTTTTGGCTGCGGCCGCTATAGCAGGCCTGATTACCAACAGTGTTCCAATGCTTATTGATCAGGGAAAAACACTACAGCAAGCAGCAAAATATGCTGGGCTTATAGGCCTCAGTGTGATTTCTGGAAGGCTGGTCGTGGGCTTCTTGGTGGATCATTTTTGGGCTCCATTGATAGCAGCAATATTTTTAACAGCACCTATTTTTTCAATATATGTTTTCAGCATTCCAACACCTTCAATAACTATGGTTTCACTCGCTATGATTGTCATTGGCTTGGCAGCTGGAGCGGAGCTAGATTTATTAGCCTTCTTGGTGAGCCGGTACTTTGGGCTCCATGACTATGGAAAGCTTTATGGAGCACTCTACGTATTCTTTTCTATTGGCGCAGGTTTGGCTCCAGCTGCATTTGGCATGGCTTTTGACCACTTTGGTAACTATGCATTGGTTTTAAAAACCGTTGCAATAATGTCCGCCATCAGCGGTATTTTAATGTTATCACTTGGAAAGTACCCAACACTTAAAACAAGCTGAATAAAAATAATTCACCCCTCCATAAATTTATAGCTTAGTTTTTTGTAATTATCTAATGTCCACTATTAGGACATATTTATTTTCTCTTGTTGGCAATATCTATAGAGGCTATCCTTACTGATTATTAAATACTAACAACGGGGAATTGTAATGTTTAACACGAAACCAAAAAAATCATTGATTGGATGTTTAACGCTATTGGTAGCTATTTTTTGTATAACTTTAACAACCTCTGAAACCCTAGTCGCACAAGAAGGTGCATCCTTGGTAGAAGAGATTGTAGTCACTGCAAGAAAACGAGAAGAAAATATACTTGATGTACCTTTGGCTATCACAGCACTAAGTGCTAGCGATATTGAGGACAAAGGAATAACTGAGTTTAAGGACATTATTGCATTTACACCAGGCTTTCATTTTGCAGAACACTCTGTAGGAAGAGCCGACAGATCTAATAGAATTCTTGTAATTAGAGGCATGCACATCAGCCAAGAAAACGATCATCAGCAGGCGGCTACAGTTTTTGTGGATGGCGCACCAATGCATGGCAGCGTGATCGCAGGCCTTGAAGACGCAGAACGAATTGAAGTTGTCAGAGGACCTCAGAGTGCTTATTTTGGCAGAGCGACCCTTTCAGGAGCTGTTAACTATGTAACAAAAACACCTGGCCAAGAGTCTAAAAGTAAAATAGTTGCTGAAGTAGGTAAGTATGGAACTACCAATCTTGGATTTTCTACAGAGGGCCCTATTAATGACACAACTGCATTTCGTATAGCAATCAGCTCTCAAGACAAAGATGGTCAATACTCAGCAGCTAATTCACCATCACTGAAGTTGGGAGAAAGAAGCACCGTCAGTTTTGCAGGAACTTTATATTTTGAGCCGAGCGATAACTTTAATGCAAAACTTCGCTATCACACATGGGAAGATGAAGATGGTCCGGGCGCAGCTTTTGGTTATGGCGTTAACAATGGAGAAGCGCTTTTCAATTGTAATTTACCTAACTCATCATTGGCAGCTAGAAACGGAACTAACAACTGGTTTTGTGGCGTAGCTCCTTTTCCTCAAGATGCTAATATTCAATACGACGCTGTAATGAGCCCCAACAAAGTAAGTTTATTAAATGGTGTACCTACAGCAGGCTTAAGTATAGACACAATTACAGATGATCCATTTCTTAATGGCTTTGGTTTTGCTAGAGAGGCCAGCCAAGCCAGTTTAGTTATGAATTGGGAACTTGATAGTGGTATTAGTATTAGCTCTATAACAGCTTCTAACGACAATAGATGGATGGCGCTGGATGATCTTGATAGAAGGCATAACACAGATGTACCAGACTCACTCAGAGATGTATCACTTCTTAATGGAAGAGACTTAAAAGATTTCAGTCAAGAAATTAGAGTTAGTTCCCCGCAAGACCAAAGGTTAAGGTGGTTACTAGGGGTAAGTAAGTTTAGTTTTGAAGGAAAACGAACCAGTGGTTTTCATATTTTTAGTTCAGTCAGATCATTAAGCCTTGGCAATGTTTTTGATATTGATACAACAGGGTTTTTCGCCGCAATTGAATACGATATTACAGATGATCTAACTGTCAATATAGAAGGCAGAAGACAAAAAGATGATGTTCAAGAAGCAAGATCAAGCGGAGCAGAGTTTGTATCAGGTACTTTTAATAGCACTACACCAAGGATTGCTCTTGATTATCAAATGAATGAGGACGTAACACTTTATGCAAGCTACGGAGAAGGAACAAGACCTGGCGGCTTCAATGTTAATTTATTTGGGGAGTCACAACCTGTTCTTGATCAGCTCGCCTTGTCAGGGATTTATAAAGAAATTGAAGAAGAAGAGTTAGAAATGGCTGAGTTTGGAATCAAAGCCTCATTAATGGACGGAAGAGCTTGGATGCAAGCAGCAGTTTATCAAGGAGACTGGAGAGCACAACAGGCAGCAGGCGCTTTTGTAGGCGATGTCTTTTATGGCGGTACAGCTACAGGCGGAGAAATTGACCTTTCAGGCTATGAAATAGAGGGTGCTTGGGCAGTTTCAGACAACTTTAAACTAGAGGCAACGCTAAGCAATAATGATTCTGAAATAAAAACACTTACAGATTGCGCTGATTGCGCTGTTCTTCTGGGAACATCAGACATTAGTGGAATGGGGAAAAGAAAGCAAAGAAACCCCAAGACTCAACGATCTGTCTCAGGAACTCTTGATGGGCAAATGAGTAACGGAACTGAGTGGTACCTAAGAGCTGATCTTCTTCACACTGGCAGTAGTTATGCCACCGATGCAAATGTGACTGAAACAGGATCTAGTAATCGAGTGAATATGAGATATGGCATTATAAAAGATAATCTTCGCTTAGAGTTAGTTGGAGAGAATCTCACGAATGATAAAACTTTTACCAACTATCAGTTCTTAATCGATTTTGCCTATTTGCCACCAAGTGTGAACAGAGTGCTAACCGGCGGTCTTCCTGATTTAAGGTATTATGGGGTGAAAGCTACATACAGCTTCTAATAACATTCAAACAATAACGATACGGTCGCCAATATCGTTTATTTGTTCACTGCCATCTTTGGTAATTAGTGTGAGATCTTCAAGGTGAGCTGAACCACCAATGCCCGTGTGTAACACGGGCATATCTACACTGATAATCATATTTTCTTCTAATACCAAGTCATCCTTGACCCAATAAGACCCAGGACCATCTCTTCCAGGCTCATCTGTATGAGACAGGCCTACACTATGTGGTGTCACAGCAACGTTAAAGTTATAACCTGATTTTTTTATTGCATCACGACCTATTGTTCTAATCTCTGAATAACGAAGGCCTGGTTTTAGTTTTTCTCTTACAGCGTCCCATCCAATTGCTATAGCATCTGTAGCTTTTTTCATTGAGCGGCTAGGCTCACCTAGAAAAACTGTTCTCCCATAATCTCCAGTGTAGTGAAAGGCCTGAGACACACCATCAATTGCAAAAGCATCTCCGTCTTTTAGTTCAGCATTAAAAACTTCTGAGTTTACACTGTCAATTTGCATCAAAAGAGGCATATTCCCAAGTTTTGCACACTCACTAAAAAACAATGATTTTAATTCAAAATGATTTGCTCCAGCCCTAACAGCTCTGACTGCATTAAGTGCAGCGGTCGCATTATTTTCCGCTGTGATACGCATTAATTCAATTTCACGAGGCGTTTTAATCAGCCTTATTTTACGAAGCGCATGGTCACCATCTACCGTCTTTATATCAAGGCCGGAGGTATTAATAACCCTATTTATTACAGGGTGGTCAATACCAATTTTCGACTTTTCTAAACCGTTATTACGAATTGCTTTAGTCAACGCCCATCTAGCATCAGCACTTTCTGGAATGTTCTCAAGCGCTATATCAAGCTTTTCTAAGCGATTCTTTTCAATATAACTCTGAGGCATTTGTTTTTTATCTTGAAAAACAAAAGGAGAACTCGCTTTGGGCTCCTTATTTGATGGCTTAGTATCAGGGTTTGTTCCTACTATTTTTTTATCCCATCCAGTAAAAAGGTAAACATCAGAAGGCCATTTAAAATTACTATCAGCGACACAAAAATAATAGATAAACTGGTTCATAATGATGCTAATTGGCTGTTTTTCATTCCTTGTTATTAAGGCAAAAGAACTTGGAGCATCATGCCGAACTGCCAAATGATCATGGTAACCAGTGAAGTAGTAAAAGTTTATTGGTTGAGTAACTATAAGCCCATCAAGATTTTCTTCGGCCATAACTTTATAAGCACGCTCCAAGTTAACCAAGGGCCCTCCACGAAGAATTTCCGCCCCTTTTTGATGGTTTTTTAAAGAGGCAGCTTTAGGTTCTTTTTCAGCAAGGCTGTCTTTGCTCAGTGGAAGCAAAGCCCCACCGGCTAGTGTTGTTTTTAAAAGATCTCTTCTTTTCATAAATAACTAAACCCGCATTGTCTTTTTAACTCTATCTTAAATTATTTCTATAACGCTTTTTTTATTTTTTTAGTTGTAGCAATTTTGGGAAAGATTGGTTTTTATTATTGTAATGCTATGTCGTGTCTGACATCCTTTTAAAATGAAGTACCCATACATACCCATTGTAAATAGAGGAAAGCTCTCTTGGCCAGAAAATAAAAAGCTTGCCATTATTATTACAATTAATTTAGAAACATGGGACCTAATCAAAGAAACAAATAAACCCTATTACGCAGGCGGGCCACCAATCCTACCCGACCTTCTTCCTGGTAATGTCCCAGATTTTCCCAATTATATGTGGAGGGAGTATGGACAGAGAGTAGGGGTTTGGAGGCTGTTTGAATTATTTGATCAATTGGGCATAAAGCCTGGCTGCACCATTAATGCTGAGACCTGTAATAGGCGTCGAGAAATGGTTGATGCTGCAATGGAGAGAGGGTGTGAACTCATACCTCATAATTTTGAGCAAGGCGAGCTACTAACTAATTTTTATAATGATCCTGAAAAGGAAGAAGAGCTGATAAAAAGAACTTTAAAAGTGTTTGAAGAAACAACAAGAACCAAGCCACAAGGCTGGCTGTCTTCATCTCTGAGGGGCACTTTAAATACCGCAGATATCTTGGTTAGAAACGGGCTTAAATTTTATTGCGACACGATGAATGATGATCAACCTTATATGATTGAGACGCCATCAGGAGAAATAACAGCTGTGCCATACAATAATGAAATTAATGATTTTACTCTGTTGACAAGAAGAGGCCTCACCACGGATGAGTTTAGAGATGTTTTATTGGAGGAGATGTCGGTGCTTTATGAGGAGAGCGCAACAACCGCTAAGATTATGAATATTGGTCTACACCCACATGTTAGCGGACGAGCCTATCGAATTAGGGCCATAAAAGAGTTCATTCAAGAAGCACAAAAACTCCAAGGAGTTTGGTGGACGACTAGATCCGATTTAACCGATTGGTATGCAACATGCCAGCAAGAGCATATTCCAAGATCTCCTTAATAAGACTCCTTATTGTTAAGAGACTGTTGCTTATTAATGTGAAGGTTGATTCTTGAGGCAATCTCTAGAGAGGTTTTCATTAAACTGGGAACAAATTTTGCTACCGCCTGTTCCAAAGCAATTGCTGATCTTGAATAGCGAATAGTTAATGCTCCACGTACAACCTCTTCTTCTGTAATAATAGGTACAGATATTGCTGTTAGGTCGGCAAAACGCCTGGCTCTATTTTTTACCGAAAAACCTTGGTTTAAGATTTTTACAAGCTTCTTCTCTAAAACTGCAGTATTGTTAACTATTTTTTTAGGGTCGTTGTTTGTTTTCGCAAGTGTTTTTAGTATAAGTTTTTGTCTTTTTATTGGCATATAGGCAAGCATGCATAGGCCTGAGGCTGTTTCTAAGATTGGCATTCTATAACCAATACTAAATTGCTCTGATGCAAAAGGACTTTGGTGGTCTGTATTCTCTCTAACAACAATAACAATACCTGAAATTGTCGCTAATGTTACAGGCCAATCGTGTTCTTGGGTAAACTCCTCTAAAAATTTGCGACTGATATTTGCCATGTGATCTTCATCAGTATAACCATCACTTAGCGAACTAACTTTTTGGGTCAGCCTAAACCTTCGATCAGAACTGTGTTGATAGATAAACCCTTTTTCAATTAGGGTTTCAAGAATTCTATAAACGGTTGATCTAGGCATTTTTAACTTTTTTGAGATCTCAGATGCGCTAGCACTATCGCTTTTATTAAAAATTGCGATGATGTCTAGCCCTCTACTTAATGAACGAATCAATTATGCACCTTATGCTATTTTTTGTTATTCCGATATACAATAAACAGTCTACAATTCAATTTCTTTGATGAACAGCCAAAGCGATAAAAATGAGTATTTTAAAATGACGGTTACATTTAAAAACAAAAGCCTCTGCCTTCTGTGTCTGGTTTTTATTTTTAATGCACATGCACAAGTGATTTCTGTGAACCCAAGTGTTGATGAAACCATAAACCAAATAGAGCGATTGCGTAAAGACGATATTTGGTGGACGGTTAATGGAAAAGACATGCTTTGGAATTTTAAAAACCTCAATAAGATTTTTCCAACAGTCACGGTTTATAGGAAGGGTGCAGTCAAACAACTAGAAAGCAATCTTAATAGCGATATTGATGTATTACAGATCAAAACTAAAACAGGAAGCATGGGGTTTAAAGCGTTTCTTGATAGCGAACAATCCACAGCTATGGGGGTAGTTATTTTGCATAAAGGGAAGGTTGTTTTTGAGCACTACCCCAGAATGAAACCACATGAAAAACCAGTTCACTGGTCCGTCACAAAAGTGATTGTATCCAGCTTGATAGCAATTCTTGAGGCAGAAAATAAGATTGATATTAGTTTGCCCATTGACTTCTACCTACCGGAACTTAAAAATTCTGATTTTAAAAACATCACTATTAACAATATTCTTGATATGGCGACAGGCATTAACTGTCCAGATAACTATACAAATAAAAAATCTTGTTATTACCTTTATTCAATGGCTGTGGGAGATGGTTATTGGGATGAATCATCTCCTAGCAACCCTTATGAGTTTATAGCGAATATGAATTTTGGCTCTCTTTACGAGCAAGGAACGGTTTATAGCTACTCCGGAGTCAATACATTCGTTTTAGGTTGGCTGGTTGAAAAGATAACCGGCATGCAACTTCAAGATGCCTTGAGTGAGATGATATGGACAAAAATAGGGACCGAGAGTGATGCTGCCATTTTTGCTCCTAGGAATGGCATTCCTGTTATGCATGGCGGGCTGTTAACAACACTAAAAGATTTAGCCAGGTTTGGCCTATTGTTTACACCCAGTTATTCAACTGTATCTGACCAACGCATCATTTCAGAAGATCACATCGCATACCTATTAAACCAAGGAAGACCCCATTTGATTCGCAGGGAGGGCGCCAACAAAATACCCAAAGAGTTAAGATACAATATTTATCAGTGGGATATGGTTTATGAGAATGGTGACCTCTTTAAAGGGGGCTGGGCTGGACAAGGTTTAATCACAAACCCAAACAAAGACTACGTTGTTGTATGGAACAGTTATTTTAAAGATGATCAACGGAGCGAAATAGGCTTAAATGCTGTTATTCAACAAGTGTTACCCAGTATTGGAGGCTTGAAGTAGTGACTGAAAAATACCTTGTGTATGGCAACGAACCATCACCTTACTCTGTAAAGGTTCGATCTTATTTTAGATATAAAAGGATTCCGCACAGCTGGATCGAAAGGAGTCATAAAACAAATAGCGAGTTTAAGAAGCATGCCAAAATAGCCATAGTTCCACTGGTCATTACCCCTGAAAAAAAAGCCATACAAGACTCAACCCCAATTATTCAGTTAATGGAAAAACAATTTCAAGAGCGCTCTATAATTCCAAAAGAGGAACACACAGCATTTATAGCAAGACTGTTGGAAGAGTATGCTGACGAGTGGTTGGTCAAACCGATGTTTCATTCGCGTTGGAGTTACAAGGAAGATCAATGGGATGCGGCGCTTAGGATTACTGATCCATTTTTACCCACTTGGGTTAAAATAATTCCTATCATTAATCACTTCGCCCATAAGAAAATTGCCTCAGCCATTCGTAAGCGTCAAATAGCAAGACTCTGGGTCACAAGTTCTAATAAAAACACAGAGGACCAAATCGAAGAGTCTTTTTTAGATTTTTTAAAACACAGTGAGGCCCACCTTCAGGCAAGACCTTATTTTTTTGGCTTAAAACCCTCTATTGCTGATTTTGGAATTTATGGGCAACTCTATCAAGCATGGTCAGACCCAACTTTAAAAAAGATTATTGAGTTGAGCTATCCTAAAACGCTAAAATGGATTCATTTAATGGAAAACCCAGAAATGAGGGGTGATTTTGAGCCTTGGAAAAGCTTGGAAGAAACATTAATGCCAATTTTGACCAAAGACATAGGAGGTATTTTTATGCCATGGCTGCAAGCAAACAATCAAGCAGTGATTGATGGGCATGACTCTTTATCTGTGATGATAAAGAACAAGAATTTTGAACACCGCATTGGCTCCCCTAACCGTTATCATAAAAAATCTTTTTTAGCTTTATGTAATGAATACAATGCAATTAAAGATAGAGCCATGGTTGATGTTATATTGCAAAAATCCACATTGGCTCATTATTTTTCAGACTAAAGAATGCAGCACCTAAAAATATATCAGTCACTTTGGGGTATGGAGCAAAGACACCCAATAGATGAGGAGCCCTCAAATGAGTCAAAGTTTGCAAAAATTAAAGCAGGCGGTTTTGATGGGGTTTGCATTGATCTAACGGCTGATGAAGTGGAGCAGTTTAAAACAATGCAATCCTTGTTTAAAAGCAATGAGCTTGAATGCATGGTTAATGCATTTCCCTACCACCTTGATGACCTTAACCCTGTCCTTGGTTTGGCAAAAGAGTTCAATGCTTGTTTTGTTAATGTTATTGGAGGGGTTATGCCCATTGATTATAGAGATGGCATTCCAGTTGTGAAGCGATGGATGGAGGATGCCGATAAAGCCGAAGTAGACATACTGTTTGAAACACATAGAGATAGTATTTTAAATGATTTGTATTACACGCTGCAGTTGATTGATGCGGTACCTGAGATGAAATTATGTGCCGATCTTTCTCATTTTGTAGTGGATAGAGAGATGTGGACTCCTATTAATGAAAGAGATCAGGGTTATATTAATACTATTTTGGATCGGGCAGAGTGTTTTCAAGGCCGGGTGGCAGCCAGAGGCCAAATTCAAATACAGTTATCGTTTCCTCAGCACCAAGTATGGGTTAATGTCTTTAAAAATTGGTGGAAAGAAGGCATTAAAAAATGGAAGGCCAGGAATGATGACGATGCCACATTGGTTTTTTTATGCGAACTAGGGCCTCCTGCATATGCCATTACTGATCAAAATCAACTGGAGTTATCGGACAGATGGGAAGAGGCGTTGCTTATAAAGTCCTGGATTGAATCCATTTGGAGCGAGGTCTAAGAGATGAAGAGCCCTGTTTTTGCATTCCCTGTTTTGGAAAACCCAGCCCCTAATTTAAGCATATGTGATGCCGAAAAGATTGCCGAACAATGGGTTGATAACCCAAAAAATATTAAATATTTAGCCAGCGAAAGAGATCAAAACTTTTATATAGAAAACTCAAACAATGAACGTTTTGTGTTAAAAATAGCCAATAGCAAGGAAAGCTTTAATACCTTAGATTTTCAAAACAAAGCCCTTAAGCACCTTTCTAATAACTCTGAATTATCTCTACCTAGGGTTAAGTGCAATTTGTCAGGCAATGACATTGTGGCTGTAAAAATGCATAACCAAAAGTTTTTAGTTCGACTGGTCTCTTTTGTAGATGGAAAACCACTGGGCGATATAAGCTCCCCAAAAAACATACAAAAACTGTATTCAAACATGGGAGTTTTTTTAGGCAGTCTGGGGAAGGGCCTAAAAAACTTTAAACATTCTTCATCAAATCATAAATTACTATGGGATATGAGTCACACTCACCTTCTTTATGAATTACTTCCATTTATTAAAAATAAACATAATAAAAGCATGGCACACAAAGCTTTATTATATTTTACAGACCATGTTGAGAAACCATTGGCAAAGCTCCGGACCCAGGTAATTCACAATGACATGAACTCTGATAATGTCATATTGGTGTCATCAGGATCATCAGAGGTTGCCGGAATGATAGATTTTGGCGACATGGTGGAGGCACCTTTAATTAATGATTTGGCAGTGGCTGCCGCTTATCAAACCGCTGCTATGAATGATATTTTTAAAGGCACTTCAAGCTTATTGTCCGGCTACCATCAAGCATACCCACTGTTGCCCAAAGAGCTCGACTTATTACCTGGGCTAATTATGAATAGGGTTGCGATGTCGGCAATCATTTGTGAGTGGAGAGCGATAGATCACCCCGATAACCAAGAGTATATTTTAGGCGGAATACAACGAATGTGGAAAACTCTAGAAGCACTATTAAAGTCAGACCTAGAGGGTGTGGCGACTACACTAAAAAACAACTTAACACCTGTTGTTGATTAGGGTTTTAAAAATGAGCGAAGAAGTTAATAAACAAGCAATTTTTAAAAAGCGCATGAGTTATTTGGGAAATGGAGATCAATATTTTTACAAAGAACCTCTACACATCATAAAAGGCGATGATGTATGGTTGTTTGATGAAGCAGGGAAAAAATATTTAGATGTTTATAACAATGTTGCTCACGTTGGGCATTGCAATTCAGAAGTAGTGGACGCTATCGCCCAACAAGCAGCATTGCTTAATACCAACACTCGCTATTTGCATCACAATATTGTTGATTTAGCTGAGAAAATAATAGAGTCCATGCCAGAAGGTTTAAACGTTTGTTATTTTTGTTGCAGCGGCAGTGAAGCAAATGATTTAGCTTTACAAATTGCAAGAAATTATACGGGCCAAACAGGGTGTTTGGTTACTGATAATGCATACCACGGCAATACCACAGCAGTTTTTCAGATGAGCCCAGAGGATTGTAGTGAAACACAAAGAGAAAGTTGGATCGCAACCATACCTGGTCCGGAAGCTTACCCAGATCATGAAGAACAATATATCCAAAACACAATGGATCAGGTTAAAACATTGAAATCTCATGGCCATTCTTTAGCAGCTTTTATTGCAGATAATATTTTTAGCAGTGAGGGTATTTATCTTCCTAAAAAAGAGTACCTAGCAACACTATATGCCTTGGTTAAGGAATTGGGAGGGTTAACCATTGCTGATGAAGTGCAGTCAGGTTTTGGCAGAACAGGCGATTTTATGTGGGGCTTTGAGCATTCCGAAGTTGTTCCAGATATTGTCACATTGGGCAAGCCTATGGGCAATGGACACCCTATTTCTGCTGTAATAACAACACGAGAAATTGCTGATAGCTTTAACCATGACTATGGTTACTTTAATACATTTGGAGGGAATCCTGTTGCATGTGCCGCTGGCCTGGCAGTGATACAATACATTCAAGACAAGGGCTTGGTTGAGCATGCAAAAATAGTAGGTAATTATTTTCAAGAAGAGCTAAACAGAGCTATTGGCTCTAGTGAAGTCATAAGAGATATACGAGGGAGTGGCCTGTTTATTGGCGTCGAAATGAAAGATAAAGCAACAACCACATTAACTGTGGAGCAGTTAATGAATAATGGCATATTAGTAGGCCAGACAGGACCACAAAACAATGTGATCAAACTAAGACCACCAATGACCTTTCAAATAGAACACGTAGACCTTGTTGTTCAGCAACTAGAAAAAATCCACCTTTCTTTATAGTGATATGGCCCCTTTAGATAAAATAAAAATTCTTGATTTTTCAACACTTCTTCCGGGACCTTATGCAACCATGACCCTTGCTGACATGGGGGCTGACGTTTTATGGGTTGAGCCGGTAAGCGAGGGCGATGTATCTTTTAAGCATCGTGGCGCAGCTATGAGGTCTTATTTGGGTAGATCCAAAAAATCTATTGCTATTAATCTTAAGGATCCCAAGGGGAGGGCTATTATTGAAAAATTAATTGAAGATTATGATGTTCTTGTTGAGCAATTCAGGCCAGGCGTTATGGATCGATTGGGGTTGAGTTATAAATCATTGTCTCAACTTAATTCTAAATTAATTTACTGCTCCATAACAGGTTATGGGCAGACCGGCCCTTTAAAACAAAAAGCAGGGCATGATATTAATTATTTATCTCTTAGTGGGGTTAGTAGTTATAGCGGTACAACAAGTGAAGGACCTACTTTATCTGGCATACAAATAGCTGACCTAGCGGGCGGTTCTATGCATGCTGTTACAGGAATTCTAGCCGCCATCATTGAGAGGCAAAGTCGAAACATCGGACAACATATTGACATCAGTATGCTTGATGCAAGTTTTGCTCTTAACTCAATTCATGCAGCTGACTATCTTGTAAATGATAATGAAGCGTCTTTTCAGTCTAATAATCTCAATGGAGGTGGTTTTTATAATTACTATAAAACTAAGGAAGGGAAGTATTTTTCTGTCGGCAGTCTTGAGCCAAAATTTTTTAAAGAACTCTGCGAAGCAATGGGTCGAATGGACCTATATAATCTAGATTATTTAACTCCAGAAGCACAAGATAAAATCCATCAGGGTTTGACTAGCGCTTTCGGGAGTAAAACTTTTGAAGAATGCGTTACTCTTTTTGCAAATATTGATGCTTGTGTAGAACCAGTTCTCAGTTTGTCTGAAGCTATAGAGAGCCAACAATTACAAAATAGACAAATGGTAGTCAATGTTCCAAAGGGCGCTAAGGAGACAGAGAGGCAAGCGGGCAGCCCATTAAAATTTTCTAATTCTACTCCAATCTATAAACATACCGCGCCCACTAGAGGTCAAAATACAAGGAGTGTACTGAAAGGGATTGGATATGATGACGGTTTAATAAAGGACTTGATGGAGCAAAAAACGGTCTTATAACCTGAGCTCTATTAACACGGGCGTGTGATCAGATGGTTTTTCTAAAGCCCTAGGGGTTTCATCAATATAACTTTTGATGCAATTTTTTCTTAACGCTTCAGAGATAAGTATCAAATCTATTCGCATGCCCATTTTTCTTCTATAAGAAGCCATCCTGTAATCCCACCAACTAAATAAACCCTCATCTTGATTAAACAATCTAAAACTATCAACGAAACCTATTTTCTCTATTTTATGCAGCCATTCTCTTTCCTCATCACTGCATAAGACTTTACCTTTCCACTCTATAGGGTCATGAACATCTATATCTTGAGGCGCTATGTTAAAATCACCAAGGACAACAATTTGTTCATTTCTTTTTATTGATGCCTCTAAGTAACGATGTAAGTTTGTCAACCACCTCATTTTATATTCAAATTTCTCAGAACCAACGCTTTGACCATTAGGTATGTAAACATCAATAATCTTAACCCCCTCATAGATTCCAGAGATTACTCTAGTCTGTTCATCTACAAAATCATCAATGCCTCTAGTACATTCTTTAGGGGATTTTTTTGATAATAGGGCCACACCATTGTATGATTTTTGGCCGTAGATCATTGCTTCATAGCCCAGTGATGTAAAGGCTTCGAATGGAAACATATCATCCATTACTTTTGTTTCTTGCAGCGCTAAAACATCTGGCTGATTGGATTTTATCCATGCAGTAACATGCTCTATTCGTGCCCTAATTCCATTGACATTCCAACTCGCTATTTTCATAGTTTTTAATTTTTATTTGTATATTATCTAATGCTGAACAAAAATAATTTAAATAGATACATTAATTTTAAAAGAGATTAACTCAATAAAAATAAAATATGAACAACAAAGAACACCTTCATGCTGAAATATTTGGTAAACCTGACTGCATTCATTGTGAAAAGGCTAAGTTTTTATGCAATCAAAAAGGAATTAAATATACCTATAAAGAATTAGATAAAGATTTTGATTTTGATTTTATAAAGAAATCTTTTCCTAATGCAAGAACCTTTCCCCAAATAGTTATTGATGACATTCATGTTGGTGGCTATGATGATTTATCCAAGTATTTGGAGGAATAAAAGAATGAAGAAAATAATAATTACTGGGTTTTTGATATTAACCAGCACCCCTGTCTTTGCTGACGGTATTTGGTTACTGAATAAACAAGAGTGCAATGAAACAAAGGTCGGTGTTGGAACTGCATTAGGTATAGCTGACTATCTTTTTAAAGAAGTTGAAAAAAATAACAACCTTCAACAAGCAGAAGAAAAAAGAAAACTCAAAGAAGAGGAGTTGTTGAGAGGTGCCATAGCGTTTTCTCAGATAGCGGCAAACTACTCCATTGTTTACGATGTCTGGTGCAAAGATTAATTTTCGGTTTCTTTCTGCAATCTGAGAATAATTTCTTCTGTATCTGGTCGAACACCTCGCCAAATATAGAATGACTCAGCAGCCTGTTCAACAAGCATACCCCAGCCTTGTAAACAAATAGACGGATTAAATTTTTTTGCCCAGTTGAGAAAAAAAGTATCGCCATAGGTATAACCCATGTCATAACAAACAGACCCATCAAACACATTAGGGTTTATTTCTGGGGTCTCATTATTAAGGTTTGCTGAAGTCGCATTAATCACTATGTCATAGTGATTCTTTAAGTTCAGTCCATCCAAGACATTGATCTCTCTGAGATGAATAAAGTCTTCTCTTATTTTTATTGCTTTTTCTTTTGTTCTGTTACAAACCGTTAAACCAGCGATATCTTTTTGATGGAGGGACGGAATAACACTCCTTGCAGCACCGCCAGAACCGAGTAATAAAACCTCTTTTCCTTCTAAATAAATATCATTATTTTCTAAATCTTTTAGTAGCCCTAAACCATCGGTGCTTTCACCATATATTCGACCATCCTCCGAAAAACTCAGAGTGTTCACTGCCTGACAATTTTCTGCAGATTGCCCATAAGAATCTGATAATTTAAAAGCAGCCTCTTTAAAAGGAAGGGTTATGTTAAGCCCTTTACCTCCCTTGGTAAAAAACAACTCTATTGTCTGTGTAAAATCCTCCAAAGAAGACTCTATCTTTGAATAAGAAATTTGATGACCAAGCTGCTCAGCAAACAGATGATGAATTTTAGGCGACTTGCTGTGATTGATTGGGTTTCCCACTACACCATATGCGTCCATTTTATGCCTTTTTAAAAATACTATCTTTTATTATAACTGTTACCTAAGGTCTTATGTTTTTCCCAGAGATAAGGTCAACAATTGTTGAAGGCTGATCCTGTTCCCCACAAGGCCCTTCTACAATATAATCTACCATGTCGCCCATCTTTTCTCTTATGATTTTATATTCATTAATTGTGGGATCACCATGAAAATTAGCACTGGTAGAGACTAGCGGGGCTTTTAATAAGTCCGTAATGCCCTTGATAAAAGGGTCTTTTGATTTTCTAAAAGCTATTGAAGCATGTTTTCCCGTTAGCCATTTTGGTGCCTGCTTGCTAGCTGGTATAAGAAAAGTGGTGGGCCTTGTTGTTGTTTTGTTAACTTGTTTTATTTGGTCTTTATCAATAACAATCCAATTTTTTATATGCTCTAGCGTGCCTCCTAATAAAATAAGCCCCATACCTATAGGTCTTTCTTTGATTTTTAGTATTTTACTAACAGAGGTTTTAATTCTTGGGTCACAACCAAGGCCAAAAACTGATTCCGTGGGATAGATAATGATTCCACCATCAAGCAATATTTGATGTATTTCCTGAATTGTTTTTATTTCTTCTTTTTCCTTTTTTTCTTTTTGGGTGCAGCTGCTAACAAAGCAACACATTCTTCAAGCTCAAGACTTTCAGGTTCAGTGCCTTTTGGAACAGAAACATTTTTTGAGCCATCGGTTATATAAGGCCCCCAACGACCAGCTACTATTTTAACCTTACTGTCTTCAAAGGTTTTTAAACTGCCCGACCCTTTACTTCCAGCAATATTTTCCAAGGCCTCTGCTAGATCAATATTAAATGGATCAATGCCCTTTCTAGCCCTGAAGTTTCTTGATCCTTTTTTAAAATAAGGGCCATATGGACCTATGGTAATTAATATGGGCTCATTTGACTCTGGATCTTTTCCAATCTCCCTAGGTAAAGCAAGATAAGCGAGAGCTCTCTCTAAAGTAATATTAGTAATATCATCGGTTGGAAGAACGCCAACATACCTTGGTTTATTTCCATTTTCAGTTGTCCCCAGTTGAATAGTAGGGCCGTATCGAGCAACTCTCGCAATAATTGGTTCGTTGGTTTCAGGGTGAAGCCCTAAAATATTATCTTCAGGTTTTTTAAATAAATCACATGCTTCCTCAAGCGTTATTGCAAAAAGAGATTGCTCCTCTTTGAGGCTAGCCCATTGCAGTTTTTCTTCAACGTCTATATCGCCCAACTGAACCGCAGGACCATTTTTTGTCATTCTTGCAAAAATTGGCTTACCAGAGTCTGGATCTTGCCCTAATAAACGCTGAGGATTTACATCTCTCCGAGTAACATTTTCTCCGGTTTTTGAGACTCCCATTTCGAGGGGCTCCCAAAACTGGTCTAACACCTCTTTTTTACTTTTTTGACCATTGGATATAGCATCTAAGTCATTCTCCATCATTGAAGTAAACTCATCACTAATGTACTTAGTAAAGTTTTCATTTAAAAAATTACTTACCAATCTACCCATATCAGATGGCGCGTATCTCTTTTGTTTTAAGGTAATGTATTGCCTATCAGTAAGCCTAGATAAAATATCAGCATAAGTTGAAGGCCTGCCAATGCCTTTTTCTTCAAGGGTTTTAATCATGCTGGCATCATTATATCTAGGAGGAGGCTCTGTAAAATGTTGTTCTTTGATCAGGCCAACAAAATCCATTGCCTCGCCTTCAGAAATCTTTGGTGCAGGGTTGTTTTTAACCAGTTCTTTTGTTGCCTTAAGGTATCCATCAAAAATAAGTTCTTGATCAGAGAAAGTGAAAACAGCTAAATTTGGATCCGATTTAGGCCTGAACTCAATGGATGTTCTTTCAAACACAGCGCTTTTCATTTGGGAGGCAATTGTTCTTTCCCAAATCAGTGAATACAACTTTAGCTCATCATCGTTTAATTGAGATTTAATCTCGTTTGGCACAATATTAATATCAACAGGGACTATGGCACCATGTGCTTCTTGTATATTTTTAGCTTCTTTTTTATTTTTGAAACTTCTTTTTTCCAAGTAGTTTTCACCATAAAGGCTGGAGATTTTTTCATAAATACTAGGCAGCTTACCTAGGTCGATTTCAATAGAGTCAGTTCTAATATATGTGACAAGACCACCACCATCTCTTGCGTAAAGCGATTGAGCTATCTGCATGGTTCTTTTAGGCGTGAAACCAAATTTATTAGACGCCTGTTGTTGTAAGACGGAAGTTCTGAATGGAGACTTGGGGTTTTGTGTTCGGGATGCTTTGGTTATGGATGTTGCTTCCATGCCGTCAACGCAACCTTCTTCGAGCTTATTACTGACACTTTCAACAATAGCATTGGTTGAGAATGTAAACTTTTTAACAGTTTCACCCTCAAATGATGCTAGCTTTACCTGAAAGGAAGAGTCTTTTTTTATTTCCGCATCAATACTCCAATATTCTTGGGGCTGAAATGCTTCAATTTCTTTTTCCCTTTCAACAATCAACCTTAATGCAGGACTCTGCACTCGTCCTGCAGAATGATTGTTGCTTGGAAATAATCGCCATAAAAGAGGGGAAAGAGTAAAACCAAAGTGTCTGTCTAGCGCCCGCCTTGTCTCCTGTGATAAAACCATATCCATGGCAATCTCTCCAGGAGATTGCACTGCTTTTTTTACCGCATCCTTACTAATTTCATAAAAAACAGCTCTTTTAATATTCTTCCCTGCTATTTTTTTTTGATGTTTAGTTTCTAGAATATCTGCAACATGCCATGCAATAGCCTCGCCTTCTCTATCTGGATCAGTTGCTAAAATAATCTCATCACACGTTTTAGCTGACGCTGTTATTTTTTTAATAGCATCTTCTTTGCCCGGACTAATGATATAGGTCATTTCGTAATTATTATTAGGGTCTATAGCATCTTTTTTTGGCAATTCTCTAATGTGTCCAATAGTGGGTAATACCTCATAATCATTACCGAGGTATTTGCCAATTGTTTTTGCCTTTGCTGGCGATTCCACTATAACGAGTGTTTTCATTTATTTATCCAAAAATATTAAGCCGCGTCATGCGCGGCAGTGATTATATGATTAAAATGCTCTTTAGTTCAATGTTATTGGTTTTTCCCAAAGATCTTCCCCTTCAACACTATGCAGTTTTACATCAATAGAGGGTTCTTGAAATAACATTAAAATACTCAAAGCTTTCACTACCTCAATATCCATTGGCTCAAAACCAATCGATGTTAATTTATCTATCAATAATTCTCTTTTGAGGGGTGGTAACAAACCAAACTTTTCTAATCTTAAGATGTAATTTTGGCACTCTTCGTCTAAGAGATTCTTTTCTTCATCGTTTAAAACCCTGATTGATTTTGACCCTGGTTTCTCGATAGTGTTGTTTGAGGAAGAGTCTTTAAAAATTCCAACCCAATCTAATGCATGTTCAATAGCATCCTCTCTAAATCCTGCCACTTTCAGCTTGTTTCTTATCTCAAAATCATCATCTTCTTCTAAATCATTGTCTTCTGAATAATATTCAAAAAGATAAAGCAGCACATCTAGAAAGGCTTCTTTTAATTTATGATTCATATTAGGTGCATATTTAATTTAATAAATTGAGGATGAACCAAAAAAACTAAGAGGTCAATTCTTTTTAATTCATTTCATCTAAGCAGAGACTTTTGGAAAAAAACAACAACATCATGATAATATAAATCTCCATATTTTAAAGATTGAAAAAGGATTTGAATTGAATACAAAATTAGAGATCTTAGAGTTTCCAGATAAGAGGTTAAGGGAAACATCTATAGCGGTTGAAACATTTAATGATGAATTAAAGCAGTTAGCAGAAGACATGTTAATAACAATGTATCAATCTATGGGTATCGGTTTAGCAGCACCACAGGTAAACCATCATATTAGATTAATTGTTATAGATATTTCAGAAAAAAGAAACGAGCCAATGGTGTTTGTTAATCCTGAAATAAAAAACTCAAGTGGGGAGATTGAAAGCAGCGAGGGTTGCTTATCTGTTCCTGATATAAAAACCGAAGTTAATAGATTTGAATCCATAGAGATAAAAGCAAATAAGCTGGATGGAGAAGAGTTTTATATGAAAGCAGATGGTCTTCTTTCTATATGCGTTCAACATGAGATTGACCATCTAGATGGCAAGTTATTTATTGATTATGTTTCTGAGATAAAGCTTGAACGACTAAGAAAAAAAATAATTAAGGACAAAAAAGCATTAAATCTAGAGAAGCAAACAAAACCTGATTATCTCATATAAAGAAAACCCCATAGAATGACCTCACCATTAAAAATTATATTTGCAGGATCATCTGCCTTCTCGGAAGAACCATTAAAAGCGCTTTATAGTATGCCGTATGAAATAGTGGGAGTACTTACCCAACCTAATAAAAAACAAGGCAGAGGGCTTAAAAGCCGGACTAATAAAATTAAAACTTTAGCCCTAGACTTAGGGTTAAAAATTTTAGATATAGCCGATTTAAAAACTGATGATGCACTAGCCGAGATAAAGTCATTGAAGCCTGATGTGATTTTAACAGTCTCATATGGAAATTTTATACCAGAAAAAATTTTGGATTTGGCTGCTATTGAAACACTCAATATTCATCCTTCATTGTTACCCAAATGGAGAGGGGCGACACCCATACAGGCTTCAATTTTAAATGGGGACAAAGAAACAGGGGTATCCATTATTAGAATGTCGGGCAAGCTCGATGCGGGTCCAGTATTTATATCAGAAAAGGCTAGTATTAGCGATGGAGAAAACCACCAAACGCTCTCCAATAAACTTTCATTATTGTCTGCTGAAATGATTAGGAAGCACCTAGGGAACATTCTATCAGGCAAAATACATCCAAAGGAGCAACAAGATGAAAAAGCTAGTTTTTGCACTAAAATTAGTAAAGCTGATGGAGAGATAAATTGGAATAAATCAGCAAAAGAAATCAATAGAGCCATAAAAGCATATAATCCATGGCCAATTGCCTATACCTATATTGATAATAAGTATTTGAGGCTCTGGGATTCAGCAATAGAAAACAATGAGTCGCAAACAGGCATTCCAGGAGAGGTGCTTGCTTTGCAAAGCGAAGGCGTTGTAATAAAAACAGGCTCAGGAAGCTTATTTTTAAAAAGCTTGCAACTTGAAGGTAAGAAACAAATGTATGCTTTAGATTTTATTAAAGGGTTTCCAATGATAGGGAAAGTATTAGGCTTAAAGCAATGAAACAAAATAAATCATTATTACTTTTTTTTATTTTTACTCTGTTTTCTGGAGAGTTATATTCTCAGGTTAAAGATAGCTATGGAGAGTCCTATCTTGAGAACGGTGTGTATTATTCAAACACCAAGCTACCAGTTGGCTTTAGAGCTGATCAGGTTGAGGCCTTAAATTCGGGGTTGTCTTTTGAGGTAGACCTAAGGTTTTCAATAGTCAATATTAAGTCTTGGAGATTTGATAGAACTATCGGAGAAGTAGAGCAGAAATACCTGGTTCGCTACAATGCATTTACTAGAAGATACTCAGTTCTAAATAGTATTACAGGAAGAGAGTTATCGTCTTCTGATTTAAGTGATATAGAGATCTATATTAGTGATGTTAAAAATTTACCCTTAATTGATGATTCTTTAATCAACATTGAAGAGAGTTATCGTGTTTATTTAATAACTTATATAAGAGCTCAGGATGTTCCAAGGTGGATGCAGAGTTTAACTTTCTGGAGAGAAAACCTAGATACAGAAATGGAGATGGTGGAATGGAAGCTATTCAAATAAGATCTAACTCAGCAAAAAAAATTATTTTTCTTCTAATTATTTTAAGCATTAGCTCTCTGGTTGCTTTGATGTTTGCAGCAGACAACCCTAACGAGTTTAATCGCATGCAAATGCCACTACTTATAATAAATAGCCTATCCCTTCTTGTTTTATTGGGCGTGGTTTCTTTAAGTGCTAGAAAAATATTGATGGATTACAAGAAGAGTAAGTTGGGTGCTCGGTTGAGAGCTAGAATGGCACTGGCATTTAGTGGACTTTCGGTTTTGCCTGCTCTTCTTGTATTTATTTTCGCTACTGATTTTATGAACAAAGGGTTGGATATTTGGTTTGATGCTGATGTTGAAGACGGACTTAGAAACGCTTTACTTTTGGGTCGCTCCGCTATGGATGACCAAGAACAAAAAAGAGTATTTGATACTGCTAACATCGCTCTTTCTTTGGATGGAATTGAGGATATTGAGCAACAACTTAATCAAGCAAGAGAGGCTATTTCTGCAAAACAATTATTACTATTAGATCAGAACCTGCAAGTTATTGCTTTTAGCACTGAGACAATTGGATTATTTGCACCACAACTACCGTCTTTGCTAGAAGTAAACGTGGCTCAATCTCAACAATCATGGAGTAGTTTGGATTCATCTGAATCAGATGGCTATACAATAAGGGTATTGATACCCATTCTCAGCTTTGCATCAAACCAAACACCACTATACCTTCAGGGCATATTTGCTGTTGATCCACAATTGAGCATGATGGCTGATTCCGTTGAAGAAACCTATGCAAGATATGGCAGGCTTAGTTTTTTAAAAATACCAATTCAATATAGTTATATTTTAACTTTGTTGCTGGTTGTTATGCTTGCTTTATTATTGGCAATTTACGGCTCTATAGAGTTTGCAGATAGATTGGTCAGGCCGATTGAGTCACTTGAGAAAAAAACACGGTCAGCGTCAGAGTCAAATTCAATGATGCATTCGCCCCAATCAGACAGCGATGAAATCAGCTCATTGGTTGAATCATTTATTAAGGCTGAAAAAGAAGCAGCTTGGAGTGATGTAGCTAGGAGAATGGCTCATGAAATTAATAATCCATTGACACCCATTCAGCTTTCAGCCGAGCGTATAAAGAAAAGATACGCATCAGTTTTTAAAGATGAAGACCTTGATTTCTTAAATAAATCAACAGATACGATTGTAAGCCAGGTAGAGGTATTGAGAGATATGGTTTTAGAATTTGGCAATTTTGCAAAACAACCAGAATTAAATTTTGAAGTCTTTGATGTGTCAAAGCTTATTGATGAAACATTGGAGTTTTTAAAAAGAGACAAAGATTCATTTCAAGTTTTAGTTGAGCATAATGGCAATACCTTTATAGAGGCTGATATAAAACGTATAAGACAAGTACTGAATAATGTATTTACAAATACAATTGATGCTTTAAAGTCAGAAAGCCACCCAATAATAAAAATAAGAACTAAACCGGTCATATACCAATCAAATGAATATTTAGTTTTGGAGGTTAAAGACAATGGTCATGGCTTTGAAAACAATCTTCTAGACTCTGTTTTTGAGCCATACATAACAACAAAAAATAAAGGCACAGGACTGGGTTTGCCAATAGTTAAAAAGATTATAGAAGAGCATAAGGGGTTAATTTCCATTAAAAATAACAAAGAAAAAGGAGCTACCTTGAATATCTTTTTTCTCAAAGCACAAAAAAATAAAAGAAGGATTACATGAGTATAGAAAAAAAGCATATTTTGATAATTGATGATGAGTTGGAAATTAGAACCGTGATTCAGGAAATTCTTATAGAAGAAGGGTATTCAACCGAGATAGCTGAATCAGCTATAGAAGCTGAAATTAAGATTAAAAATAAAATACCCGATCTAGTTTTTTTAGATATATGGATGCCTGATGTTGACGGTATTTCTTTATTGAAAAAGTGGTCAAAAGAAAACGCAATAAATTTTCCAGTAATTATGATATCTGGACATGCAACCATAGAAACTGCAATAGAGGCTACAAAACTGGGAGCTATTGATTTTATAGAAAAACCCATCTCTATGGAAAAACTTTTTGATGCTTTAAATGGAGCTTTTAGTTTTACGGACTCTATATCAAATGAAGATATTTTGTCTTATATATTGAGAAAAAGTAAAACAATGTCTGATATTTTTAATTCAACATTAGGGGATAGCAGATCAAGAAAAAAACTTTTTATTGTTGGTGAAACTGGAACAGAGAAACATGGTTGGGCTAGATATCTTCATTTAAGAACTAATAAGGACGAGTCAAACTTTAAAAATATACACTTAAACATGTTAAATTCTGACCATAAAGAGGTTGATGCATTTAAAGGAAATGTAGTAGAGGAAATAAATGAAATTAAAACTGGAACTTTATATATCAATGGCTTCTCAAACTTAAATAATGAGAGACAAAGTATGGTTTTATCTGTTATTGAAGCCATGGATAGTAACAATAATATTAATCGCTTTATAGCTATTGATTCAAATATTGAAAGAGAAGGCTTGGAGTTTTTAACGAATGAATATTGTCTTGAGATACCACCACTAAGAAAATATTTAGATGAGATACCAGAGCTATTAAAGCTTTGTGTGGAATATTTTAGTGAAAATCAGGGGCTCAATATCAGAAGGTTTAGTTTAGCCTCACAAAACATGCTTACAAAATATTCATGGCCTGGAAATATTAAACAATTAATAGATATGGTTCATGCCACTTTAACCAGACAAGATAAAGAAATTATTAATATAGAAGAAATTGAGGAAACATTAACCCTGCAAGGTCCTCAAGGAAACCTTTTAGTGCAAAGTGATATAATGACTTTAAGCATGAAAGAAGCGAAAAAGCAATTTGAGAGAGCTTTCCTAACTCGCCAATTAGAAATAGTTGATGGCAAAATAAGTGAATTATCCAGAAGAGTGGGCATGGAAAGAACTAATTTATATAGAAAGCTTCAGTCTTTAGGTATTAAATACAAAAAGTAAACAATAATATTGCTAACTCACTACATTTTTGAAGGCGCAGAGACACCTATTATAGATAACCCATTTTTTAAGATTATTTTTACTGCTTGTATCAACAATACTCTCGCATTTCTTAATTCTTTGTCTGCAATTAAAAATGTTTCGGCACCATAATACGAATGAAATAATTGAGCTAACTCATGAAGGTAGTTAGCCAATGTATGTATTGTTTTATTATGTGCTGATTGTTTAATTAATGCAGAATAGCCACTGAGTTTCGCGATTAACTCAACCTCATGTTTTGTTGTTAATTTATCAAGATTTTTTTCTGCTATTTCTTTCTCAAAAGACATTGTTTGGCTAGTCATTTGGGTTAATACACGACAAATTCTGGCGTGTGCGTATTGAATATAATAAACCGGATTTTCATTATTGGTTTGTTTTGCTAGTTCAAGATCAAACTCTAAGTGCTGACTTTGAGATTTTGAAACATAAAAAAAACGAGCTGCATCCACACCTACTTCATTATAAAGCTCAGACATTGGGATGAATTCACCTGAACGAGTAGACATTTGTATTTTCTTTTTTCCCCTATAAAGACTAACAAATTGAACTAAAACTACCTCAAGATCTTCTGGAGAAAAGTTCAATGATGAAAGCCCAGCTTTTAGTCTTCCTATATACCCATGATGGTCTGAGCCTAGGATATTTATTAGTTGATCATAACCACGCTTCTTTTTATCTGCATGATAAGCAATATCTGAGGCAAAATAGGTTGATCTACCATCATCTCTTAAGACAACCCTATCTTTGTCATCATTAAAATTAGTTGTTTTTAGCCACAAAGCCCCTTCTTGTTTGTAAAGAAGGTTTAGTTTTTTTAAGTCATTAATACTGTTGTTGATTAAACCATTATTTATCATAGATCGTTCTGAGTACCAATGATCAAAGTTAACTCCAAATGTATTTAAATCTTCTTTGATCATATTAATTGTAATATTACAGATTTCACCTGATAGGGATTCAAACACCTCATCACCTATTTCATTCTTCATACTCGAGATTGCTAAATCTATTTCCACATCTTCTGAAACATCCTGCTTTAAAAAATTATTAACAGACAAAGAGGTCAGTAGGTTTTTGGACTGCTTAATTATTTGATCAGCTATAGGGTTTAAATACTCTCCTTGATAACATGCTCTTGGAAGAGCACTCTTTATTTCCAATTTATTTAAAGCCCTAATTAAAATACTAATCAGCAAGATATCTATTTGTCTGCCTGCATCATTAATATAATACTCAGTCTCTACCTTATAACCCGCTTTACGCAGTAGTTTTGCAAGTGAATCACCAAATGCAGCATGTCTGCCATGGCCAACATGAAGAGGCCCAGTTGGATTGGAAGAAACAAACTCTAGGAGCACTGAGTTTTTTGAGCCTGGTATTTCTGTAGCAAAATCATTATTTTCTTTGAGTATCTTTTTTAAAACTTGTGTTTTTTCAGACTTCGTTAGAAAAATATTAATAAAGCCAGGGGGCACTGCTTCTATTCTTTCAATGCCATCAATGATTTCAATCGTATTGATAATTTTTTTTGCAATATCCAAAGGCGGTAGTTTCAATACCTTTGAAAGTCGCATCGCGACACTACAAGAAAAATCACCATGACTTAGATCTTTTGTTTGAGTAACCTCTACATTTAAATCCTCAGCCAAGTTTTGATCTTGAATGTCTAGACTCAATATAGATGCAGTAATTATTTTTGTTATTTTCTTATTCAATACAGTTGCCTCATGTTCTATTTTAGCTAACTTAAGAGTATTTTAGGATAAATCAATTGGATCCACATCAATTGCCCACCTAACCTCTCTTTTTATTTTTTGTTTTTGAATATAAAGATCCATTGTTTTGATGAATTGATGCAGTTCTTTTCGACTGACATTTAATAATAAAAGTTGGCCCCGATATCGGCCTGATTTCTTTTCAATGGGTGAGGCATTAGGTCCTAGCACCAATGTGGAACCGATATTCTTTTTTAAACAATTGTTATTAATTTGATTTAAGAAATTAAAAACAGAGGCTTGTCTTGTAGATTCTGCATGAAGTAGGGCTATGTGTGAATAAGGAGGCCACTGAGGCATCTCTCTTTCTTTTATTGCCTCTTTATAAAAAGATAAATAATCTTGTGAAATAATCTTATTAAGTAGGGGATTTTGAGAATTGTAGGTCTGTATCATAACTAACCCCTTCTCCTTTCTACGCCCAGCTCTTCCAGAGACTTGTAACAATGTTTGTGCAAATTTTTCACTGCTTCTAAAGTCACTGCCGAACAAACCTTGGTCAGCATTAACAATTGCTACCAATGTTAGATTGGGAAAGTCATGGCCTTTGGCTAGCATTTGTGTGCCTAGCAAGATCTCCCCCTTTCCTGATTTCGCTTGTGAGAGCATTTCTTGTCTACTGTTTTTAGATTTAACGGTGTCTTTGTCTATTCGTATGATATTTGTTTTAGGGAATTGCTCCTTTAAGTATTCCTCTATTTGCTCCGTTCCTTTTCCTAAAGGGGCAACGCTTTCTCCACAAACTGTGCAATTCTCTTCCCAATTTTTTGTGGTGGAGCAATGGTGACATATAAGCTTACCTTTACTTTTATGGAGTACTAAACTGGTATCACATCTTGGGCATTCTTCTACATGCCCACAACCAATACAAACGGTTGCAGGTGAATAACCTCTTCGGTTTAAATAAATTAGTGATTGTTTTTTGTTATCAAGTTGTTTTTTTATTTCATTAATTAATATTTTAGTGAGGCCTCTTTCTTGGGGGTGTACCCTTAGATCAATCATTTGTGTTGATGGCAAGGAGTTAGAAAAAACCCTCTTTTTTAAAACAGTTTGCCGATACTTCTTTTTTTCAACATTCATTAGCGTTTCAAATGAAGGGGTAGCGGAACCTAGAATCACAGAGATACCATTATTTGCAGCTCTGACAAGGGATAAATCCCTAGCTGAATATCTTAAACCGCTTTGCTGCTTATAAGAAGCATCATGCTCTTCATCAACAACGATTAAACCAAGTGACTGAAAAGGTGTAAAAATTGAGGACCTTGTTCCAATAATAATTTTACTCAACCCGTTTTTTGCCTTAACCCAATTAACAGCATTTTCTTTTGGGGTATTTTCAGAATGAATAACAGCTATAGTATTGCCAAACCTAGATCTAAATTCTCCCAATAATTGAGGCGTTAACCCTATCTCTGGGACGAGCACTAATGCTTGTTCTTTTTTTTTCAAATTTCTTTCAATAACTTGCATGTATAATTCAGTTTTACCACTGCCTGTTATTCCATTTAAGACGATCGGCTCTTTCTTAATCATTGCATCAGAGATATCTTTAAAAGATTGATGTTGCTCTTTTGTTAGTTTTTTTCTTGTTTCTAGAGCTAAGGGTTTTGAAGCAGAATCTTCTTTGGCTATTTTGGGGTATTTTGATTGTCTTAGGTATATAGGAACAGCGGCAGCAAAAACCTCACCTATGGGATGGTAGTAATACTTCGATGTCCAATCTATAAGTGTTAATAATTCAGAATCCAGTATGGGTCTTTCATCAAGAATATTAATAATGGGTCTAATTTTACTAGAGGCAATGGTTGTTGCATCTGAGACTTTGCTGATAAAGCCTAACTTTTCTTGTTTGCCAAAAGGCACTCTAACTCTTTGCCCTGGTTTTGGAGTGATGCTTGAATGATTTTCTAATGAATAGTCAAATAAGTTTTTAATTGGAGCATTAAGAGCAATGCTTAGTATGGTTTTTTTCAATAGCCTAGGGATTGAATGCTATCACTTACTAAAGACAAACCTTCTGAAAGGTAATTAGTTTCTGAGCCAATACCAAACCTTAAATAGCTATCCATACCATAGTGATCGCCAGGGACAATTAAAACGCTTTGCTCGGTTCTGAGTTTATGAGCATACTCTGTGCTATTAATATCCATTTGGTATCCAACAAAAGCCATCCCACCAGCCTTTGGAGGCACAAAACTAAACAAGCCGTCATGTTTATCCAGCCATGTTTGGAACAATTGAAGGTTGGATTCCAACATAACAGATGACCTCGATAGTATTTTTTCTTTGTTTGTTTCAGACATGATCTTGATGGCAATTTCTTGTGATAAAACGGATGATGTAATAGATGAATAATCCTTACGTGACCACATATCAGCTATTAAAGAAGAGTCCGCCACCACCCAACCTATTCTTAAGCCTGGGTGAGCAAATGATTTTGATAACCCACAACTGATGATTGCTTTTTCATAAAAATTAGCAAAGCTATTGGTTTCTATGTTATTTAGCTCAGACCCTCTATAGACCTCATCTGAATGAATAAAAGCATTATTTTGTCGAGCTATCTCAGCCAGCTCTTCCATTTCTCTATCAGACATCACAGCGCCTGTTGGGTTGCTTGGGTTGCATATAGAAATCAGTTTGGTCTTGGGCGTAACCAATGATCTCATTTCATCCATATCAATATGCCAGTCCAACTCTTCTTTAAGGTATATATTTATTATTTTGGCACCAATATTTTCCACTATACCTGGAATTTGCATGTAATTAGGAAGCACTAAAACCACTTCATCTTCAGGTTGAATTAAAGTTGTCGCCATCACAAAGTTTGCCTCAGCCGAACCATTGGTGATCAGAATATTATCAGATGTTTTTTCTGGATACCACATGGATACTGCTTCACATAGCCTAGGATCACCCTTGCTATAACCATAAAATATTTCCATATCCAATAGAGCTTTAACTTCTTCTTCATTCAATAGTTGATTGATGGACATCGGGTGATTTCCACTGTCACTTAGGTTGTATTTAACCTCATTCTCATAAAGAGACTGAAAGCGTTCCATTTCAAATTTCTTAAACATTATGCTGAGAATATCATAAGACCTATAAGAGGTGTATTGCTATCTAGAGTTCTTTAATTGTTTGAACTAAGTTTGCAGCTACTTCTTTACCATCTCCATAGAGCATTTTTGTATTATCCAAGAAGAATAAACTGTTTTGTATGCCAGAGAAACCAGCACCTTGACCTCTTTTAACCACAATGATATTTGCTGAATAATCAGCATCAAGTATAGGCATACCATAGATGGGACTGGATGGGTCTGTTCTTGCAACCGGATTGACTACATCATTTGCACCTATGACCAAAGCCACATCACAGTTCTTAAATTCTTGGTTGATTTCATCAGCATCATAAATTAAATCATAAGGCACGCCAGCTTCTGCCAGCAAGACATTCATATGACCTGGCATTCTTCCAGCTACTGGGTGGATGGCAAACTTTACATCAACACCTCTTTCTATTAATAATTGAGAGAATTCCCAGACCTTTTGTTGAGCTTGAGCAACAGCCATTCCATAACCAGGAATAATGATTACTTTTTGAGCAAAAGCCATCATAATACTTGCATCACTAGATTCTATTGGTTTCATTTCTCCTTGGTTTTCAGAATCGCCCTCTACTGAAATACTTTGGTCACCAAATCCACTAAAAAGAACGTTCCCTAAAGACCGATTCATAGCTTTTGCCATAAGCTGAGTTAGAAGCGTGCCGGCAGCACCAACGACAGTTCCAGCAATAATCATGGCATAATTTTGTAGTACATACCCCTCAAAACCAACGGCCAGACCTGTTAAAGCATTGTAGAGTGAAATAACAACAGGCATATCAGCGCCACCGATTGGGAGAGTCATCGCTATGCCAAAAATCAGAGCAATAATGAATACTGCAACCACTGGATTTTTCATTAACTCAAAATCCATTAGGATTGTAATACTAATGAGTATTAATGAAAGCATGATTAGAAGATTGAGAAGATTTTGTCCTTTAAACCGGAAAGAGCCTTTGATTATTCCTTGCAGTTTTCCAAATGCGATTATACTTCCAGAGAAAGAAATTGCACCAATAATACCTCCTATTATTGCTAGAATTTCTACACTAATTTCTAGATCATGAACCTTGAACATTTCAACAGCTGCTATAGCGGCTGCTGCACCTCCGCCCATACCATTGTAGAGAGCAATCATTTGCGGCATGTCGGTCATTGCAACTTTTTTTGCAGTCATCCAGGCGAGTCCGCCCCCAATAACAATCGCTATAATAATTAATTCTATATTTGCCATTCCAGGGGTGAAGAAGGTTGCTGCTGTTGCTAATAACATACCACCACCTGCCCAAACAATACCCAATCTTGCTGTTGTAGGCGAGCTCATTCTTTTTAGGCCTAGAATAAAAACAATTGCAGCGATCAGATAACAAACCTGTATTATGATTTCACTATTGAGCATCTTTTTTACTCGATTTAAACATCTCTAACATTCTTTCTGTTGCGACATAACCACCTAAGGCATTGCCAGCAGCTAAAAACACTCCTATAAAACCAATGGTCTTTTCTAAATTTGTTTCAGCAAAACCCAGTGCAATCATTGCCCCAACAAGAACGATGCCATGGATGAAATTTGAACCAGACATCATAGGCGTGTGAAGTATAACTGGCACTTTAGAGATGACCTCATAACCAGTAAAAGCTGCTAAAATAAAAATATAAATTGCTATAAATGTTTCCATTATTCTTTATTCGTATTAATTGTTATTAAACATAATATTGCCTTCTTTCGTGAGGTTGGATTCTGAAAAAATTTCATCATCCCAATCTATTGCTAATCCATTTTCCCCTAAAGCGGGGGCAATGAAGTTTGCTAGATTTCTGGCATATAGCTCACTGGCATGCTTAGGCATGGTTGCAGCTAAGTTTGTTGGACCTAGAATTATCACACCATTGTGATTAACTAGTTCATCTGGTTTTGTTAATTCACAGTTGCCACCTGACATTGCTCCAAGATCAATAATAACCGAGCCTGGCTGCATTGCTTCAACTGATTTTTGATCAATTAATCTAGGTGCCGGTTTGCCAGGAACTGCTGCTGTAGTAATCACTACATCTGAGGCAGCAATAGTTTTTGATAATATTTCTTTTTGCTGGTCTAACTCTTCTTGGTTTAGCTCTCTTGCATACCCACCCTCTCCTTCAGCGGAAACACCAGTGTCTACAAATTGTGCACCTAAGGATTCAATTTGTTCTTTAGAGTTTGCTCTTACATCAAAAGCAAGCACTCTTGATCCTAAGCGCTTAGCTGTTGCTATTGCTTGAAGGCCAGCAACCCCTGCACCCATAATTAATGTTTGAGCCGGCCTAACAGTTCCAGCTGCTGTTGTTAACATGGGAAAGAATTTATTCATTTTATTTGCTGCAAGCAACACTGATTTGTAACCAGCTATGGAGGCTTGTGATGACAAAGCATCCATTGATTGAGCTCTTGAGATTCTTGGAATGAGCTCCATTGAAAAGGCCTGTAACTTTTTTTCAGCCATTGTTTCAATTAATGCTTGGTTATTAAAAGGATCCATAAAACTAACTACAACAGTTTCTTCCTTTAATAGCTCTATCTCTGCTAATGTTGGCGCATTAACTTTTAGCAATACATTGCAATTGGATAAAAATTCTTCGGGGGTATTGTATAGCGATGTGAAGTCAGATTTAAATGAATCGTCTAGATAGCCTGCTTTTTTTCCAGCATTTGATTGAATGTGAAATGTAGCTCCGCTTTTCGATAGTTTTTCACAGATTTCTGGTACTACGGCAACCCTAGTTTCTTCCGCTTTTGTCTCTTGTATAATGCCAATATTGATTGTCATGAGAGCCTATAAGTTTTTCTAAATAATTAAAAGATTCAAAATCCGTATATTTGTGCGAAATGCTAACACGATTGGAGAAAAAACCAAGAAAAAAAAGAAGTATCTTTAATATTTTAATCATAAGACAATTGTTTAATACTATATATCTAAAAAATAATAAATTTATACATGGCTAATTATCATCAATCATTAAGAATAGATACCACTGGATTGCCATTGGAGTGGATTGATTATAGGGATGCCACTAAACTTTATGCAGTTGAGCAAGTGGTTTATACACTGGGCAATGAGCTTTATACAATCTATGGAGGAGTTAATGCGGTTTCTGGAGTCAGAAGCCAAATTACTGTGAACTCTATTATTGCAACCAAGGGAAAAACAAAACATTTTCAAGATAAAATGAGGGATTACACTCCTCCATTGAATAATCAGACTTTATTTAAAAGAGATGCATATTTATGCATGTATTGTGGAACAAGGTATAGCAGAAGAGAGCTAACAAGAGATCATATTACACCCGTTAGCCAAGGCGGAGATGATCACTGGAATAATGTGGTAAGCGCCTGTAAGCGCTGCAATCATCATAAAGGAGGGAGAACACCAGAGCAGGCAGGTATTGAATTATTAGCCATTCCATTTGTGCCTAATTATGCTGAGTATATTTATTTACAAGGAAGGAACATTCTTGCTGATCAAATGAAATTTCTGTTAGGCTACATTCCAAAAAACAGCCCATTGCATCGAAGAATTAAGTTAGAGCGAATAGCTTAAATATAATTTTTAATAGAGATATTTTTATGAATGATAAAACCATAGAGTCTATCCTTAAAGAAAACAGAAGCTTTGCACCCACTCAGAATTTTGTAAAAAAGGCCAAGCTAAAAGAATCTGACTTTCAAGATTTGAGGATAAAGGCAGAAGAAAATTATGAAGAATATTGGGCAGATCTAGCAAGAAATAACATTCATTGGTTCAAGGACTTTACGGAAACATTGGACTCATCTAACGCTCCTAACTATGAATGGTTTACTGATGGAGAACTCAATGTCTCTTACAACTGTCTGGACGTGCATGCCAGTATTATGCCCAACAAGAAGGCCATTATCTTTGAGAGCGAAGACGGCGAACTAAAGACATTCACTTATAAAGATTTACTAGAAGAGGTTTCGGCTTTCTCTAATGGTTTGCTCAAACTTGGAGTTCAACCCATGGATCGAGTAATCATTTATATGCCGATGGTTCCAGAGGCTATTATCGCAATGCAAGCTTGTGCAAGAATAGGAGCAGTGCACTCAGTTGTGTTTGGAGGGTTTTCTGCTAATGCTTTAAGAGATCGTATTAATGATGCGGGCGCTAAAATAGTAATAACAGCAGATGGTGCTTACAGGGGCGGCAAAATCATTCCACTGAAAGATTCAACGGATACTGCTTTAGAACAAGATTGTGAATGCATAGAGCACGTCGTTGTGTTGAAAAGAACCAATGAAAGCATTGCAATGGATGAAAAACGAGACATTTGGTGGGACAGGTTGATCCACGGAGAAAGCAAACATTGCGATGCTGTTTCACTGCCATCTGAACACCCTTTATTTATATTGTATACCTCAGGCTCCACTGGAAAACCAAAAGGCATACAACATTCTGCTGGTGGTTATATTTTGCATGCAAAATTAACAAATCAATGGGTGTTTGACCTTAAAGATAATGATGTTTTTTGGTGCACAGCAGATGTTGGTTGGATTACAGGGCATAGTTATGTTGCCTATGGACCACTAGCTGCAGGCGCTACTATTATGATATATGAGGGGGCACCCACATACCCCCATGGCGGTCGTTTTTGGGAGATATGCGAAAAACACAAAGTAACAATATTTTATACAGCACCTACAGCCATTAGAGCATTAATGAAGTTAGGAGACGAGTTACCAAATGCCTATGACTTATCTTCAATAAGACTGCTAGGAACTGTTGGCGAACCAATCAATCCGGAGGCATGGATTTGGTACCATAAAACAATTGGCAAAGAACAATGCCCCATTGTTGATACTTGGTGGCAAACAGAAACCGGGGGGATTATGATTAGCCCCATTCCTTCTGAAACAGCCACCAAACCAGGTTCTTGTACGATACCATTGCCGGGTATTTTTGCTGATATTATTGATGAATCAGGAAATCCTGTAACCGAGGCTTACCAGGGAGGCTATTTAGTAATTAAAAAGCCTTGGCCCTCGATGCTGAGAACAATTTGGGGAGATAATGACAGGTATGTCGAAACCTATTGGGAGAAATTCAATAATGAATTTTATGTTGCAGGGGATAGTGCTCATAGAGATAAAGATGGGTATTTTTGGATATTAGGAAGGATTGATGATGTATTAAATGTATCAGGCCATCGACTAGGAACCATGGAAGTAGAGTCAGCATTGGTTGCTCATCCTGAAATAGCGGAAGCAGCAGTAGTAGGGAAACCTCATGAAATTAAAGGCGAAGGAATTTTTGCGTATGTGGTTCCAAAAGGCAAGCGACCATTAGGTGATGATGCTGAAAAAATGACAGTCATTCTTAGAAATTGGGTTGCAGAGCAAGTAGGATCAATCGCAAAACCAGACGAAATAAGGTATTCAGATAATTTACCAAAGACTCGGTCTGGAAAAATTATGAGGCGACTGCTTAGGTCTATAGCAAGAAATGAGGAGATTACACAGGACATTTCTACCTTAGAAGATGAGAGTATTTTAGAGCAACTGCAAGGAAAGGATTAGCCAGTGTTTTCAGCGGTACTTTGTAATTTTCTAAAAATTATTTTATACCAAATAACCCCAACAATAGCAGCTAAAATATTGGAGATAACTTGACCTATAAAGACTCCTTTGATGCCAAATATTGAAGCTAAAAAATAGGCCATTGGGACATATATAAGAAGCGTTCTTGATATGGATATAGTCATGGCAGGTATTGGCTTACCAAATGCATTAAAGGACCCATTACATAGTGCAACTAGCCCTAAAAAACCATAACCCCAAGGCGTATAAGTCAATTGTAGTTTTGCAATTCGAATCACTTCAGGTTCTTGTGTGAAGAAGCTCAATAATGGACCAGAGAATGCATAAAAAACAATAATACAAAAAATAGCATAAAACAGTGATAATCTTGCACAGAATTTAAAACCATCAGTAAGACGATCAAATCTTTTTGCTCCAAAATTCTGTCCAACATAGGGTGCAACTGCACCTCCTAAAGCCATAAAGATAACAATCATAAAAGCTTCAATTCTTCCAGCTAAGCCAAAAGCGGCAACCGCAGCTTGGCCATAGCTACTGACCAAAGCCGTCACCAATGCAGATGATAGAGGGGCTATTAAATTACTCGCAATAGCAGGCAGTCCAACATGAAGTATTTTCTTCCAAGAATGAAGTATTGCTGTAATCGTCTGATTTCTGAATTGAATTAAGTCATCTCTAAAGATAAGAACGGAAAGTGATGCAATTAGAAACATGATGTTTGCAGCTACACTGGCCAAAGCTGCTCCTTGAACCCCTAATGCCGGAGCTCCAAACCAACCAAAAATTAGTATCGGGTCTAAAATAGCATTTATAATTGCTGATGATGCCATCAACAAGGAAGGGGTTTTTGCGTCTCCTGACGCTCTTAGAACTGAATTTCCAATCATTGGGACAGCTAAAAATAAAGCACCCCAAAAATACACTTCCATATATTCTCTTACATAGGGCATTGTTTCTTCATTGGCCCCAAGTAACCCAAATATAAAATCTATTGATGATAATCCAGCAAAAGTTAGAAGAGAACCAGAAACCACTGCAAGAATCATTGAGTGAGTTGCTATTTTCTTAACTGTTTTTTTATCATCAGAACCGATAGCTCTTGCTACTAATGAGGAGGTACCAACTCCAAGCCCCATAACAACTCCACTGACTATAAACCAAACTGGAAATGCATAACTAACAGCAGCTAGTTGGATATAGCCAAGTTTCCCAATAAAATAGGCATCAACTAAGCCATTGCCTATCATTACTATCAAGCCTATAACCATTGGTACCATCATCGATATGATAGCCTTTGAAGGCTTGCCTTGAGTTAATTTTGCATTATTAGATTTCATGATTTAATTGATCAATTTTTCTGAATCATACAGCGATAAGGCTTTAATGCAATTGGTATTAGTCGTCAATTCCTGCGATTGAGATGTATTTAATTTCCAGGTAGTCATCCATACCATATTTTGAACCCTCTCTTCCCATGCCTGACTCTTTTATGCCACCAAATGGGGCCATTTCTGAGGATATTATTCCGGTATTCAAGCCCACCATTCCATACTCTAACTCTTCTGACACTCTCCAGCTTTTAGCTAAATCACGGGTATAGAAGTAAGAAGCAAGTCCATAAGGAGAGTTATTTGCTCTTTGAATTACTTCTCCTTCAGTTTCGAAAGCAAAAATAGGGGCAACCGGCCCAAAAGTTTCTTCATTCGCTACTAACATCTTATCATTCGCATTTTTAATAATTGTTGGTTCAAAAAAGAGGCCACCTAACTCATGGGTTTTCCCACCCAAGGCGATAAGACCACCAAGTTCTGTAGAATTACTTATATGTTTCTTTATTTTTATTAAAGCATTTTCATCAATTAAAGGGCCTTGATCGGTATCAACATCTAATCCATTGCCAGTTTTAATTGATTTTACTTTTTCAATAAACCCTTCACAAAATTTTTCATAAACTTTTGATTGCACATAAATTCTATTGGCACACACACAAGTTTGGCCTGAGTTTCTATATTTAGCTGCTATCGCTCCATCAATTGCTGACTCAAGGTCAGCATCATCAAACACTATAAATGGGGCATGGCCGCCCAATTCGAGTGATACTCTTTTAACTGTATCGGCCGAAGCTTTAAGTAATTTTTTCCCAGTCGCTGTAGATCCCGTGAAGGTAAGTTTTCTGACTGCAGAACTTTTGAGTATTGCACTACCAAAGATCTCAGCATCACTTATTATCACATTAAACAAACCTTTTGGCAGACCAGCCTCTTTTGATAAATAGGCTAGTGCTAAGGCAGAGTATGGTGTTTGAGGAGCAGGCTTACAAACCATAGCACAACCTGAGGCAAGCGCTGGACCCATTTTTCTAGCAAGCATTGCTGAGGGGAAGTTCCAAGGAGTTATACAACCAACAACACCAATTGGTTGCTTTATGACAACTGTTCTTCTGTCAGACATATGTCCAGGTATGATGTCCCCATAAATTCTTTTAGCCTCTTCAGCAAACCACTGAATGTATGCAGCTCCATAAAGAATTTCACCCCTGGATTCTAGTAAGGGCTTGCCTTGCTCATAAGTAATAATTTTTGCTAAATCTTCTTGGTTTTCAAGCATCAATAAATACAGTCTATTGAGGGCTTCTGATTTTTCTTTCGAAGGAACTTTAGCCCACTTTTTTTGAGCAATACAGGCAGCTTCAATTGCTTTATTTATTTCCTTTGTTCCACAACTTGATACATCCCCTATTTTTTCTTGATTGGCAGGATTGTATATTGATGTACTTGATCCATCTAACATCTCTAACCATTCGCCATCAATATAGGATTGATGCTTAATAAGGTTTTTATTTATTATTTCCATTTTTTAGAGACCGCTTACGAAAAACTAAGATGCATTAAGACTTATATTTAGCCCCCACTTCTAAAGCGTTCCATGACTTCAGGATCCATTCCAACTGATTTAGCAAGTTCAGTAAAAACCTCAGAAGTTACAACCGCTTCTTTTTTTTCAACAGCATGCTCTTCAGTACTTTGAATAACCATTTTTCTAAGTGGTGGAGGAACATTCATAAGCATTTTCATGGCTTCTTTATCCCACTCCATATTGGTCACAGCATCTGCTCCTTGCATAGCATTCTTAGGTTGTCCTAACCTATGCTTCGTTAGCTCTCCAACGGTTGCATGATAGTAATCTTGTCTAGCTTCGTCACCCATACCGATAGGAAGATTCATTGTTCTTATACGCTCTTCTCTGCCCATTGTTTCGAGTTCTTCATCCACTACAATTGCTTGAATTGTAGCAATAACAATACCAGTGCTTTTCTCTAACTTTACAATTTCATCGACAGTGCATTCAGCAATTTGTGGACACTCTTTTAAGCTTGGAGGTTTTACTTTTAAAGATGGGATTTGGGTAAACTTTGTAAACTCTAACTCATTGACTCCTTCAGGATAAAATTTAGCTGTTTCCATCATATCGTCTAGATGCGAAGCACTAGGGCAATTAATGACAAACTCACCCGTATCACAAATGTTAACAAAAGAGTGAGAGTCTTGCCGAAAGCCAACAATCATCCTTGGGTTTTTCGTCATAACATCATATTGCATAATATGAGAATAAGGACCAGCATTGACATTCCCTTCTTTATCTAGAGTAGTGATAATAGTAATCAGCTTTGGAAATAACCAAATATCTGAATACCAAAAAGGTTTAATCTTAATTTCTTTTTTCATATTTTTAACTCCTAGTGAATTCCCCCACTTTTAATTTTCGTATGTACTCTTTATAGGAGGACATTGCCTGATAACCAAACAACCATATAATGGGAAGATTGGCTATAATACAAAAACCAGTTCCAAGATTAGCAAACATGTTTAGTTCAGCATCAGTCTGGATAAATCCTGTGGTTGATAGAACAACAAGGATGCAAAACATAATTTTATAAAGAAAAACCCCTTTTTCTCCCATTAAATAAACAACCCCTTTTTCTCCGTAGTAACTCCACGAAATCATGGTTGAAATAGCAAACAACCAAGAAGCCAATGTAACCAGCCATTTACCTAAGCCAGGCAATACTTTATCAAAAGCTGCAGCGGTTAGAGTTGCACCAACATAGTCTAAGTAGAGTCCATTATCATTGCTAACAGGCTTGGTATTGCTTTCTATAGGGCTCCATGAAATAGAGTTTACGCCATTAGTTTGCAAAACCGTTCCATAAACTTTTTGCAGTTTGTTACCAGTTTCAATATTAAGATTCCCTTCATACACAAAAAACACTCTTTGGCCATTTTGCAATGAATCCATTGCAGATCCATTGCTCTCCAGTGACCATATATTTTCTGAGGTTTGGGTAAATGTGGCTTGATCAAGATTAATTTCAGCTGGCCTGTTCCATATGCCTGTGACTAAAATTACTAAAGCACTCATAGTGCAGACTACAATAGTATCGATAAAAGGTTCTAGACCGGCAACTACACCCTCCCTGATTGGTTCATCAGTTTTAGCAGCGGAGTGAGCAATAGCTGAAGAGCCTTGGCCTGCTTCATTTGAGAATAGAGCTCTTTGCATTCCATACATAAATGCATAACCAGCAGTGCCTCCAATAAAAGCATTGCTAGCCTCTAATGGTTCAAATGCTGAAGTAACTATTAAGGCCAACATACTTGGTATTTGACCCAGATTAACTGAGAGTACAAAGACGCATGCTACAACATATAGGATAAGCATAAATGGAACCAATTTTGATGCCACAGCACCAATCCTTTTAATGCCACCAATTATCACAGCACCAACTAAGATAGCTAAGATACATCCTGTAACAACTGTGGGGACACCAAAATATGATTGAGTTAGATTGGCTACATTCCAGGCTTGAAACATATTGCCAGCTGTTATTGTATTAAGTATCAATGCAGTACAAAAAATTCCAGCAATTAATTTACCAAAAAAGACAATTATAGGTGACTTACCAATGAGATTCCTTTCAACTACCCACATTGGCCCGCCATTGGGGTTTTCTTTATTCGAAGTATCTCTGTGAATCATAGCTAATGAAACTTCTGTCAATTTGATAGCCATGCCAAGAAAACCGACAATCCACATCCAGAAGACCGCTCCAGGGCCGCCTAAAGAAATTGCAAGAGCTACACCACCAATATTACCCAAGCCTACTGTTGCTGATAATGCAGTTGAGAGCGCCTGAAAATGAGAAATAGCTCCTGGATCATCTGCTTTATCATAATCACCTCTGATTACCTTCACCCCATGGGTAAGTGCATAGTATTGTGAGAAGCCACTCCACACAGTAAAAACCACCCCAGTTAGTAGAAGTGAATAAAGAGTGTAATCATTCCATAGTATAGAATTGATGGTTGTTATAATTAAGTTGAATTCATTCATTTGATTCCTTGTTAAAACAGCCGAAAAATTATTTTCTCTCCATATAATACATAGCTTAGAGAAAAAATATTCAAAAAATGGTATGATCTTTTTTGTTGTTCTTGATGTGCAATTTATTTTCTAAATTGTTGATTCTCGATTTTTCCAAAAGAACTGTTAAAAAGCTAAATTATCTATGTATTTTAAGCCAAAAAATAAGGTTGGACTTTATGACTCTCAGTTTGAGAAAGACAACTGTGGCTTAGGCTTTGTTGCCAATATAGAAGGCAATCAAAGCAGAAATATTGTCACAGATGCTCTGACTGTACTAGAGAATATGGATCATAGGGGAGCAAGAGGAGCTGAAAAAAATACTGGAGATGGTGCAGGCATATTAACCGGCATGCCTTTATCTTTTTTGAAAAAAATACTTAAGGTTGATTTTAATATTGAGACAACAGAGCTTCATTTATATGCGACTGGTATTATTTTTCTTCCCCAAGATCAGGAAGAAAAAGATTATTGTAAGAAAATAATAGAACAGAAATGCAATGAGTATGATCTAAAATTTATAGGTTGGAGAATGGTACCTCTTGATATTAAAGGTTCTAATCTAGGAGATTCAGCAATTGCAGCAATGCCTAATATAGAGCAACTGCTGTTGCATAATAGCCAAGAAATTAACCAGCAGGATTTTGAGCAAAAGCTCTATTTGATTAGAAAAAATACCAGCAATCAATTGCGGATGAATGCAAATCTAAAAGAAGCAGATCTTTTATATATTTGTAGCCTTTCATCGAAAACAATCGTTTATAAAGGCATGCTGACATGCGATCAACTCTCCAAATTTTATGTGGATTTACAAGATGAAGATTATCAATCTCATTTTGGCATGGTTCATTCGCGTTTTTCTACTAATACTTTTCCTAGTTGGGACAGAGCTATGCCCAACAGGCTGATTTCTCACAATGGAGAGATCAATACAATAAAAGGGAATAACAATTGGATGAAAGCAAGGGAGGGAAACATTTCATCTAAAATATTTGGTAAGAATACTTCTGATCTTTTCCCAATAATAGAACCCAACTGTTCCGATTCTGGTAATTTTGATAATGCTCTTGAATTTCTATATATGAATGGAAGAAGCATTGAAGAATCAATTCTTATGATGATCCCTGAAGCCTGGCAAAAAAAGAAAACATTGTCTGATGAAAGAAAGGCTTATTACGAATATCAGTCAACGCTTATGGAGCCTTGGGACGGACCTGCTTGCATAACCTTTACCAATGGAGATGTCATTGGTTCCATCCTCGACAGAAATGGCCTTAGGCCTAGCAGGTATTATATTACCAAAGATCAAAAAGTGATTATGGCTAGCGAGGTAGGTGTTTTGCCAGTCCATGAGAGTGAAGTCCTAGTTAAGGGTAGATTAGAGCCAGGTAAAATCTTTTTAATTGATTTTAAGAAGGGCGTGGTTCTTTCAGATGATGAGGTAAAAAACCCACTGATTGAAAAACACCCTTACAAAGATTGGCTAATTCAAAACCGACTTATTTTTAGAAACATTAAGAGCAACAGAATTCCCGAAAGATATTCTCAGAAAGAACTACTACAAAGAATGAGAGCATTTGGGTATACCTCTGAGACTCTTGAGTTTGTTCTCTTGCCTATGATTCATGATTTAAGAGATCCACTGGGATCAATGGGCAATGACTCAGCTCTTGCTGTTTTAAGCGATAAACCAAGGTTACTTTTTGATTACTTTAAGCAATTATTTGCTCAAGTATCCAATCCTGCTATTGATTCAATTAGAGAAAAAATCATAATGTCTTTAGAGTGTTATATTGGCCCTGAAAAAAACTTAGTGGAACCCACCAAAGAACATGCAGCCAGATTGCTGGTAGAAAACCCCATACTAACAGACACTGCCCTTGCTGCAATTAAGCATCTTAATCACAATGGCCAACGATCAAAAACGGTTGATATTACTTTCGATGCTTCTGAGGACTCAAAAGAGTCTCTGCAAATAAGGATTAACAAATTATGCAGTGAGGTTGAAGAAGCGGTTGATAAGGGTTTCAGTTTTGTGGTTTTATCGGATCGAATGGCTAAGAAGGATAAAGCGGCAATGTCTATGCTGATGGCTTGTGGAGCTGCGCATCATCATTTGGTGAAGATTGCTAAGAGAACTCAAATAGGCATTGTTGTTGAATCAGCTGAAGCTAGAGAGGTTCATCACTTCTGTCTCTTGTTTGGCTATGGTGCAGATGCAATTAATCCTTATCTAGCATATGGAGCAATATTACAGGCAAGAGATGATGGATTAATAGGACACTCACACCATCATCGCGGACCCGAAAACAGAATACCCCTGACAGATGATATTGAGCTTATTGATGCTTATAGACAGGCTGCTGTTAAAGGGATATTAAAAGTTATGGGAAAAATGGGAATTTCAACCCTACAATCATATAAGGGTGCACAAATATTTGAAGCTGTGGGATTAGCCAATAATGTGATTGAGTTATGTTTCAGTGGAACTGCTTCCAGGGTGTCAGGTTCTGGGTTCAATGTTTTGAAAGATGAAGCCATCAGAAGGCATAAGCTAGGATTTCCAAATAATAAGAACTTAGCTAGTGCAAGCTTACCTAATCCGGGAGAGTATCATTGGAGGAGCAAAGGAGAGAAAAAAGCTTGGAACCCAGAAGCTGTTTGGTCTCTTCAATACGCAGCTAGGATGAACGATCAGTCTGCCTATAAAAAATTTGCAAAGATAGCCAATGCTCAAGCTGAAGAATCCCTGAGCCTTAGAGGTTTATTGAGTTTCCAAGCAATTGAAAAGGATCAACAAATTGATATCTCAGATGTTGAACCTGCCAGTTCAATTGTTAAGCGTTTTAATACAGGCGCTATGAGTTTTGGCTCCATATCTTCAGAGGCACATGAAACCTTAGCCATTGCGATGAATCGAATCGGTGGAAAAAGCAATAGCGGAGAAGGAGGGGAAGATCCCAATCGATTTAAACCATTAAGCAATGGGGACTCTAAATCGTCTGCGATCAAACAAATTGCTTCTGGACGATTTGGTGTGACCGCTTCTTATATTGCCAGTGCTAAGCAGTTACAAATAAAGATTGCACAAGGTGCTAAACCAGGAGAAGGGGGAGAATTACCAGGCAGGAAGGTTGACGAAAAGATTGCCTCAATAAGGTATTCAACTCCTGGCGTGGGTTTAATTAGTCCTCCTCCACATCATGATATTTATTCAATTGAGGATTTATCCCAATTAATATTTGATTTGAAAAACGCCAACAGAAGAGCTGAAATAAGTGTCAAATTAGTATCTGAGGTTGGCATTGGCACTATTGCAGCAGGCGTTGTAAAAGCGCATGCAGATCATATAGTTGTTTCAGGAGACGTTGGCGGCACAGGAGCTTCCCCACTCACAAGCATAAAGAATGCAGGATTACCTTGGGAATTAGGTATAGCAGAAGTGCATCAAACTCTTGTGCTAAATAATCTTAGAAGTCGTGTCAAAGTTCAAACTGATGGTGGTCTTAAAACAGGTAGAGATATAATTATTGCTGCATTATTAGGAGCTGAAGAAATGGGATTCTCCACTGCACCCTTAATTACTATGGGTTGTATTATGATGAGAAAGTGCCACCTTAATACTTGCCCTGTAGGCATTGCTACACAAGATAAAATTCTTAGAGAAAAATTTACAGGACAGCCTGAACATATAATTAATTATTTATTTATGGTTGCTGAAGAAGCTCGAGAGATTATGGCGACACTAGGAATTAGAACTTTTGATGAGTTAGTTGGAAGAGTTGATTTGTTGGAGTCTAATACTGCGATTGATCACTGGAAGGGAAGTCACCTTGATCTTAGTTTACTGCTTCAGAAAGCCACAGATTTAAGGCCCAATGTAGGCGTTATTAAAACAATTGAACAGGACCATAATATTAAAAATGTGTTAGATCGTCATTTAATTAGATCCGCTAAAGCTTCTATTAAATCTAAGGAAAAAATAGAAATATCGGTTCCTATTACCAACCAAAATAGAGCAACAGGTGCAATGTTAAGCAATGAGGTTGTTAAGGCATGGGGCGAAGAAGCATTACCAAACGATACTATTAATGTTTATTTTAAAGGTTCAGCAGGACAGAGCTTTGGTGCTTTCTTGTCAAAAGGAATTAGCTTTAATTTAAGCGGAGACTCAAATGACTATGTTGGTAAAGGGTTATCAGGTGGAAAAATAATTGTTACCCCTCCCAAAGAAAGTTTATTTAAGGCAGAGAATAATATCATTATTGGTAACGTTGCAATGTATGGCGCAACCTCTGGGATTGGTTTTTTTAGAGGCAGGGCAGCAGAACGATTTTGTGTTAGAAACAGTGGAGCTAGAGCCGTGGTTGAAGGTGTAGGCGATCATGCTTGTGAATATATGACAGGGGGGCGCGTGGTTATTCTTGGTCCAACAGGAGTCAATTTTGGTGCTGGAATGTCTGGTGGTATTGCCTATATCTATGATCCTGATAATAATTTTGAGTCAAATTGTAATAGTGGCATGGTTGAATTAGAAGTAGTTGAAGACAGGGAAAGTATTGCAGAGCTTTTAAGGTTGGTTGAGCTTCATTATCGTTATACATCTTCAGAAATAGCAGAAAATATATTGAATGAATGGCCAAGTGTGTTATCTCATTTTGTAAAAGTTATGCCAACGGATTATAAAAGAGTTTTACAAGAAAGAACTGAGCACAATGAAGAGATAGAATCCACTTTTGATATTGAAGATAGAAATTCGAAAAGGCGGGGAAATTAGCATGGGTAAACCAACAGGATTTATGGAGTTCCCAAGGCTGAAAAGACCCTGGAGAGATGCATCTGAGAGGAGTCTTGATTATTATGAAATCTATACTCCACCAAATAAAGATAAATTAAAACTACAAGGCGCTCGATGCATGAATTGCGGCGTTCCTTTTTGTGAATCAGATCATGGGTGCCCAATCGATAATTTAATTCCTGAGTGGAATGATTTGGTATACAAAGGACGCTGGCAGGAAGCGTTGGAAAGACTATCAAAGACTAATAATTTCCCAGAATTTACAGGCCGGGTTTGCCCGGCTCCATGCGAAGGCGCTTGTGTTCTTGGTATTAACGAACCAGCAGTAACCATCAAAGATATTGAAAACTCAATTGTCGATGTTGGTTTTGAAGAAGGTTGGATAAGACCTAATATACCTGATAAGAGAACGGGTAAATCTATTGCCATTATAGGCTCTGGGCCTGCGGGACTAACTGCAGCAGATCAACTCAATGGAGTTGGACATTCAGTGACTGTATTTGAAAGAGAGGATCGCATTGGTGGTTTGCTTATGTATGGCATTCCAAATATGAAGCTATCTAAGAGCGTAGTGAACAGGAGAGTAAGCCTCCTGGAAGATTCAGGTATTGTTTTTAAGACCAATGCAAATATTGGTATCGATATAGAATCTGAGACCGTTCTGCAATCGTTTGATGCCGTATTAATTGCTACTGGCTCAACCATACCGAGAGATTTAGATATACCGGGAAGAGACAGCAAGAACATACATTTTGCTATGGATTTTCTAACACAAAATACAAAAAGTCTTTTAAACAGCTCTTTATCTGATGATAACTATATTGATGCAAAAGATAAAAATGTAATTGTGATTGGAGGTGGCGACACAGGGACTGATTGCATTGCTACAGCTATTAGACATGGTTGTAAGGGTTTGATTAATTTAGAACTACTTGATCAATCTCCTATTGAAAGAGATGTTTTGAACCCTTGGCCTCTATGGCCTGTAATTCATAGGACTGATTATGGCCATGAAGAGGCTATAAAGCGATTTGGTAATGATCCACGAGAATACGCAACTCTAAGCCAAGAATTTATTTTTGATGCTAAGCATAATCTCACTGGCTTAAAAACGAATGAAGTAAAGTGGCAAAAGAATAATGGAAGGTTTGAAATGAATATTGTTGAGGGTAAAGAAAAGGTTTGGGAGGCAGACTTGGTGTTTCTAGCTCTTGGTTTTATTGGACCAGATCAAACATTAATTAACCAAATGGGCATTGATTTAGACGAGAGAAACAATATTTTAGCGGCCCATGGCTCATTTGAGACCAGTAAAGAAGGGGTTTTCACGGCAGGAGACTGCAGGCGAGGACAATCATTGGTGGTTTGGGCTATGAATGAAGGCAGGGGCGCAGCTCTATCGATAGATCGCTATCTTCAAGGCTCCAGCAGCTTATCTGCACCGATGATAAAATTAGGCTCTGAAGAGAGGTAGAATTCTAAAGGAGTTGAAAGGTAAATTTTTGTATCTTATGACCTAATTTTAGACCTCTTCTCTCGAACTTTGTTTCCAGGTTAAGAGTTAGGTCATTGGCTTTCTTAAAGAGTTTGTTCTCATTAAACACATCAATAATTTGTTCTGCGTAATCATCCCAATCGGTAGCGATATTAATACAGCCATTTTTCTTTAATTTTTTTTGCATTAGAAGAACAAAATCTTTATTGATTAACCTCCTTTTATGGTGCCTCTTTTTTGGCCAAGGATCCGGAAAGAAAATATTAATTTGATCAATGGTTTGATCCTTAAAACTATGGATTAAGACATGCTTTGCATCTTCATTGATTAACTTTACATTAGTCAATTTTTTATCTGATAGATGAATTAAGCATTGTCCAATGCCTGACTCATACACTTCGATACCTATGAAATTATTATCTGGATTTCTTAAGGCACTATCTATTAAGACCTCTCCATTACCAAAACCAATTTCAATTATTAGTTTTCTATTGGGTTTATTAAAAACATTGGTTGTATCAATAATTCTTTTTGTGTTTTGAATTCCATATAGCTCCCAATAGGATTGCCATGCATGTTTTTGTCCAGAGGTTATCCTTCCAGCTCTTCGGACAAAACTTGTGACTTCTCTTTTTTGTTTAAGCTTGGGTGAGGGATTCACGAAGCTTGAGTATGGCATTTTCTTCTAACTGTCTTACTCTTTCTAAGGAAATGCTATATTTTTGAGCCAATACTTTTAAGGTTAGTTTTTTATCGTTCAACCATCGAGCAGTGATTATTTCTTTGCTTCTTTCATCTAGCCCTTCCATAGCTTCTGTTAGTAGAGCTGTATTTTCTTCAAGCCAGTTATGACCTTCAACTGCTTCAGCAGGATCAGAATTAGGTGCAGTAAGAAAGCCTGATGGAGAAGTGAAGTCATCTTCAGTATCTTTGCCATCAAAAGCCATATCTTTAGAGGCAAAACGCTGTTCCATCGTTGTCACTTCTTTTGGTTTTACTCCAAGATCTTTCGCAATGGACTCTGTTTCTTGCTTGGTTAGCCAACCTAGATTCTTTTTTGATTTTCTTAAGTTAAAGAATAACTTTCTTTGTGCTTTGGTAGTGGCAACCTTAACTACTTTCCAATTGCTAAAAATAAACTCATGCATTTCAGCTCTTATCCAATGTACAGCATAAGTAACCAACCTAACTCCACGATCGGCATCAAATTTTTTCACTGCTTTCATCAGACCAATATTGCCTTCTTGTATAAGGTCAGCAAGCGATAAACCATAACCATTATAGCTTCTTGCAATGTGCACTACAAAACGAAGTTGTGACATGATGAGTTTTCTTGCTGCATCCAGATCATTATGATTTTGATATTGGTAAGCAAGCTCTCTTTCTTCATCTCTCGAGAGAAGCGGTGCTTGATTGACAATACTGATATAAGCTTGCAGGCTTCCCATTGGGCCTGCTAGCATTAGTTCATTTTTTAATGTTAGTTCTGTTGTCATAATTTCTTAAAAAAAGAGAATAATTTTAGCACTCTATCCGCTAGAGTGCTAAAAATAATGAGAGAAAATGATAAAAACCATTATAGATCAATAGAATAGAGGGTATATAGGCACTAAAAATATTAAGGTATTTAGTGTAAAAATGCGCTATATAATAGAATGATATGAATAAAAATAAAACAATTAGAATCATAGGTGGTCTGCTTAAAAATAGTAAGGTTAAGGTCGTAGAAGAAGACATCAAGCCAACGACAGATAGGGTTCGGGTAACCCTTTTTAATTGGTTGCAGTCAATTATTCCAAATAAGAGAGTGTTAGATCTTTTTGCTGGTTCAGGTATTTTAGGTCTTGAAGCCTTATCTAGGGGCTCTAAAAGTGTTACATTTATTGAGAAGTCAAAAAAAGCTAGTATTGCACTAGGCCAACAACTTGAAAGATTTAAATTCGATAATTGTGAAAATATCCAAATTGACGCAACTCAATTTCTTGAGCAGAAAAACAAAGAAACTAGATTTGATCTTATTTTTTTAGACCCACCTTATGGTGACTATTCAATTGACAAAATCCTAAATTTAATTCAGGCGAATAACTGGATTTCAAAAAAAGGCTATGTTTATTATGAGACTAATAGAGCTTTAGAGTTAGAACTAGATGGACCTTTATGGAACATATATAGAGAATCAAAAGCTGGAAAGGTATATTATTATCTTCTTTGTTGTAATTAGTTGTTAAAAGGAGAGAGAGATGATTGCTGTATATCCTGGCACTTTTGATCCAATCACCAATGGTCATTTTGAAATTATCAGAAGGGCCTCGACGCTATTTGAAACTTTAGTGGTTGCAGTTGCTTCGAGCCCTGAGAAAAGCCCATTATTTGATATCGATGAAAGGTTAAATATGGTCAACGAGGTTCTAAATGCTTTTAGTAACATTGAAGTTAAGAAGTATAGCGGCCTGACAATTAATTTTGCTAAACAATCCGATGCTCATGTTATTGTTCGTGGCTTGAGGTCACCAGCAGATGGACAGTATGAATTTGAGCTTGCAAGCATGAATAAAAGATTAGCGGATGATATTGAAACTATATTTTTAAGCAGTGGTGACCAAAATGCTTTTATATCCTCCTCGTTGATTAGGCAGATAGCCCAAGAAGGTGGAGACATTACTGGCTTTGTTCACCCAGTCGTTCAGAGCGCATTGAATAAAAAATATGGTAAATAACTAGATGTTTAAGATCATTACTAATTGTAAATATTTCATTATTATCTCTTGCATTATTTCTTGGAGCTCTTTTGCTGGCAATGTCACCCCCAATGCTCCAGCAATTGCATCCGCACACCCACTAGCAACGCAAGCCGGCTATGATATTTTAAAGCAAGGTGGTAATGCATTTGATGCAGCTGTAGCGGTCAGCTCAGTTTTATCAGTGGTAGAGCCATATAGCTCTGGTTTAGGCGGAGGAGCATTTTTTCTTTTGCATCGTGAATCTGATCAATTTCAGATTTTTGTTGATGCTAGAGAAAAAGCACCAGGTAAGGCTGATGCAGACATGTATCTTGATGAATTCAAAAATGTAATACCTCGAGTGTCTCTTGATGGCACGTTAGCAGCTGGGATACCTGGTTTAGCAGCAGGCTTAACTCATGTTTCAGAGAAGTATGGAGTGTTACCACTTGATCAAGTTTTAGCTCCTGCTATTGCTTTAGCAGAGAATGGGTTTCCTGTATATGAGAGGTTTATTACAGCTCTTAAGGTTGCTATAGCAATTGATGTGATGTCACCAAAATTTATAGAGAATTTTACTCTTGAGGGTGAAATTCCAGAGGTTGGCACATTGATTAAGCAGCCTGAGCTAGCCAATACCTTAAAAGTTATAGCTAGCCAAGGACACGATGGTTTTTACAACAGCGAGCTTACGGAAACTATCGTTACAGAATCGAATGAAAGTGGCTCCATATGGACTATAAATGATTTTAAAAATTATGAGATAGTAGAAAGAGAACCTCTTCAGGTTAAGTTTTCTGATTATCAGTTAACATTAGCTCCCCCTCCTTCATCGGGCGGAACCACAATTGCTACAATCTTAAATATTCTCTCAGAATATAATTATAGAGATATGAATACTGATGAGTTTGTCCACTTAATTACCGAGGCGATGAGAAGGGCTTATAAAGATCGATCGGAGTTTCTCGGTGACCCTGATTTTGTAGCTGTACCTATTTTAAAACTCATTAGTAAAAATAATGCAATCAAACACTCTTCTAGTATTAATCTAGATCAAGCCACACCCAGTAAACAGATTGGCAAGTCTTTTGAAGCAAACCCTAAAGAAAAAGGTACAGAGACCACCCACTTTTCTATTTTAGATCAAGATGGTAATCGTGTTTCTACCACACAGACTATTAATACCTGGTTTGGGTCTGGCTATATGCTTCCATCTGCAGGATTTATTTTAAACAATGAAATGGATGATTTTTCTGCTAAAGCGTTTGCTCCGAATAGATATGGCTTAGTCCATGGTGAAGCTAATTCAATAGCTCCAAATAAAAGAATGGTTTCTAGCATGAGCCCAACTTTTATTGAATCAAAAGATGATCTTGCTATTTTAGGAACACCTGGCGGCGCAAAAATCATTACGATGGTATTGTTGTCTTTAATTTCATGGACTGAAGGAGCTGATGCCGACGCAATGACATCAGGTAGAAGATTTCATCATCAATACTTACCAGATGAAATTCATCATGAGAAAGATGCTTTTGGTGAGGACGTTATTGATAGCCTTGTATCTAAAGGCCATTCTTTAAAGGAAATTGGCGATTATGGAAACATGCAGGTTGTTACTTATAAAAAATCTGATGGTTCGGTGAAAGCATCTTCTGATCCAAGAGCATTAATTGAAAATTCAGAAATAGATTTTTATTAGTTCCTTAATGCTGACAATTAAGACAATAGAAAGTACTTCGTCCTAATTGAACTATTCTCTTAATTGTTCCATCGCATTGTTTACATTTTTTATTTTCTCTATCGTATGTGAATAATTTCTGCTTAAAATACCCAATTTTTTCTTCTTGATAAGTGAAGGAAAAATCCCTCAATGTAGTACCACCATCTTTGATAGATTTTTTTAGTATTTTTTTTATTGATTTGGATAAAGATATGTATCTGTTTTTACTAATATTTTTTGCCATTCTTTTGGGATGAATACCACTAATAAAAAGAGATTCATTAGCATAAATATTGCCCACGCCAACAACAATAGAAGCATTCATAATCAAAGCTTTTACTGCAGTAGTTCTATTGCGACTGACTCGGTATAAGTAATCTCCAGTAAACCCTTTCTCCAAGGGTTCCAGACCTAAATGAGATATTAACTTATGATTTTCTGGGTTTTTACCAGCCCACTCGAAGCAGCCAAATCTTCTGGGATCATTAAATCGAACTATTTTTTGATTTTCTAATTGAATATCAAAGTGATCATGTTTTTCTGGGATAGCATTTCGATCTAAAACGCTGAGACTACCTGACATACCCAAATGAATCATAGCAGTCCCTGCCTCACTATTAATAAAAATATATTTTCCTCTTCTTGATAAAGAAATAACTTTCTTATTTTCTAATTTTTTTAACGCATGATAATTAATAGGCCATCGTAGACGATGATCTCTAATAATTATTTTCTTGATAGTATTGCCTACTATGTGAGGCACTAATTCTATCTTGGTTACTTCAACTTCTGGTAATTCTGGCATAAAGATAATTATGCACAGTTAGTTTAAAGATAGAATTATTTAATTTTAGATTCTTTGTAAAGGACATGCTTTCTAATAGTGGGATCAAATTTCTTAGTTTCCATTTTATCAGGATGTTCTTTCTTATTTTTGGTCGTTGTATAGTAATGACCTGTCTTTGCTGATGAGACGAGTTTTATTTTTTCGCGCATTATCCTCTTTCCCCATATTCTTTTAGATTTAATAGTACATGATCAATGCCTAGCTTATCGATGGTCCTGAGCCCTTTTTTTGTTATTCGTAATTTGACGAATCTATTTTGGCTCTCAACCCAAATACGATGCGTATGCAGGTTTGGAAAAAACTTTCTGCGAGTTCTATTATTCGCATGCGATACATTGTTACCGCTTGTTGTTTTCTTGCCTGTGACTTGACATATTTTAGACATTTCTATTTCTTCCATGAATAAATTTGATTCTAAGTGACGTTTTATACCAAGAGAAGGTTAACATAGCAACCCCTGTTTAAAAAAAGATTTTGCATATGTTTCTAGTGAGATTGAGATAAAAATATTAAAATAATACCTATGAAAAAAACTATCAACTTAAAAGTTCTTGATCCCAGGATCAGTAAAGAATTCAGTCTACCAGATTATCAAACAGATGGATCTGCAGGAATTGATTTACAGGCATGCATTGATAAGAGCATTGAGTTAGAGCCAGGCATGACAGAACTAGTGCCCAGCGGTATAGCAATCCACATCAATGATCCCAGTCTTGCAGCTATTTTATTACCTCGTTCTGGACTAGGGCATAAAAAAGGATTGGTTCTGGGTAATCTCGTTGGATTGATTGATTCAGATTATCAAGGACAGGTTTATATTTCATGTTGGAATCGTGGAAAAGAAAAGATACTCATCGAACCAGGTTTACGATTAGCACAGATGGTTTTTATTCCTGTTGAACAGGTTCAATTTAGAGTGGTTGAAGAGTTTGATGAATCTGAAAGAGGCGATGGAGGATTTGGCCACACTGGTCAATCCTAAGAAGTGATTCCATATTTCTCTCGATAACTCTTAATCTGATCAATAAATTGAATGAACTCTTTACCATCTTCAAGAATGTATTCAATAATATCATTCAGTGTTACGATCGATATAACAGGCACATTAAGTTTTCGTGATACTTCCTCTACGGCTGATAGCTCCCCTTGACCCTTCTCTTGCCTGTCTAAAGAAATAAGTATTCCCATTACCTCTCCATTGAGTTCTGAAATTAAATTACTAGCTTCATGTATGGCGGTTCCAGCTGTAATCACATCATCAACAATAAGAACTCTTCCTTTAATTGGAGCACCAACAAGTTGACCTTTTTCTCCATGATCTTTTGCTTCTTTTCTATTAAATGTGAAGGGCTTATCTATATTATGGTTTTTAGACAATGAGCTTGCTAGAGATGTAACAATGGGAATACCTTTGTAGGCAGGACCAAATAATAAATCAAATTCTTTTTCTTCATTCACTAATGCTTGGGCATAAAAATCTCCAAGTTTTGCAATAGTGCTCCCTGAATTAAAGAGGCCCATGTTAAAAAAATAAGGACTCATTCTTCCTGACTTAAGTTCAAATTCACCAAACTTAAGGACACCTTGATTTAGTGAAAAATTAATAAATTCCTGTTTGTAGTTTTCCATTCGATATAAACTTAACTAGTGTATAAACAGTTTACCACTACATAGATATTTTTAGTTATGAAGATTATTACTTTGAATGTTAATGGCATAAGAGCATCGGCTAAAAAAGGCCTATTTGATTGGCTAAAGAAAGAAGACCCTGACTTAATTTGTCTACAAGAAGTGAGGGCACAGCTAGGGGATATACAGGACACTATTTATTGGCCTGAGACCTACCACTGCTTTCATCATACAGCGGAGAAAAAAGGCTATAGCGGTGTTGCAATTTTCTCTAAAAAACAACCCAATAAAATTATAGAAGGATTAGACTCAAAAGAGTTTGATCATGAAGGGAGGTATATTGAATGTAGTTTTGATAACTTTAGTATTGCTTCAGTTTATTTTCCTTCTGGTACTACCGGCACAACAAGACAAGATCTAAAGTATCAATTTTTGGATCAATTCAGCAACTTATTAAAAAAGACTATCAAGAATAAGAAACCCTATATATTTTGTGGCGATGTAAATATTGTTCATAAGGAAGTAGATATAAAAAACTGGAAAGCCAATCAAAAGAATTCTGGTTGCTTACCTGAAGAGAGAGCCTGGCTGGATTTTATTTTTGATGATTTAGCTTGCATTGATAGCTTTAGAGAAGTTAATCAAAACGATCATGAATATACGTGGTGGTCCAATAGAGGAAAAGCATACCAGAATAATGTTGGGTGGCGAATTGATTATCAGATTCTAACAAGCCATTTTGAAGGAAGTGTTATGGATTCTTATGTTTATAAAGAGCAAAAATTCTCAGATCATGCTCCATTAGTTAATCAGTATGATTATGAATTCTAGTAAGCAAGAAGTTACGCAGCTAGGTTTAAAAATCTATTTAAAGCCGGAAGTAATTCGGATGACTTTTTTAGGATTTTCTGCTGGTTTACCCCACCCATTATTATTTGCCAGCCTTTCTGCTTGGTTGGCTTCCGTGAAGATTAGTATGACTGATCTTACGATGTTTGCATGGGTGGGCATGATCTATGCAATTAAATTTTTATGGGCTCCTATTTTGGACAATGTTTCTATTAAATATTTATCCAGGGTATTGGGTCAAAGAAGATCATGGATACTCCTTTCCCAAGTATTGATTTTTTCTGGGTTACTTTTTATTCCTAATATAGATCCCCAAACTGAACTTGGTCTATTAGCAATAATATGCATAGGGATAGCTATTGCATCAGCCACTCAAGATATTGCTATTGATGCTTATCGGGTTGAAATTATTAGTAATAAATATCAGGGAGCTATGGGTGCTAGTTATCAATTGGGTTATAGAATTTCATATTTATTTTCTGCTGCAGGTGCCTTATATTTAGCTGATTACTATTCTTGGAAAATTGCCTATCAAGCTTTAGCCCCTTTGATGCTAGTTGGAGTAATAACAGTTTTATTGATTCCTGAGCCTTTTAATAACAAACCATTGAGCAAAGTAGGTTATTCATTTAGGAGCTCTATATTAGAGCCTTTCATGGAATTTTTTAGAAGAAATGGCAGTTGGTCCTTGATGTTGATTATATTTATCGGAGTGTATCGTATGAGCGATCTATTGGTTAATGTTGTTGCTAATCCTTTCTATATTGATATAGGTTTTAATTTGAGTGACATTGCAACCATTACAAAAGTATTTGGCTTTGCAGTAACTGTTTTAGGCACATTTATCGGAGGGCTTTCAGTTGTCCGATATGGTATACCCAAGCCCTTAATTATAAGCAGTATTTTGTTGGCATTTACAAACCTATTCTTTCTATTGCTTGAAAGTATGGGTCCAAATATAGAGATTTTAATTCTTACTATTAGTGCTGATAATTTTGCCCTAGGATTCTCTGGATCGATTTTTATAGCCTTCCTTTCCAGCTTAACCAATAGGTATTATGCTGCATCACAATATGCCTTATTTACTTCAATCATGTTTTTTTTAGGAATAACACTGAGTGGTTTTTCAGGACAACTTGTTGATAATTATGGTTGGTCCAATTTCTTTTTATTGGCAGCCTTTATGGGTATTCCTTCAATACTATTTTCTTTTATTATAGTAAGGAAGGGATGGCAAGAACAGAACTAGAAAACTTAGATTATTTAAGCAGTATAGAGATTTCTATGTTCTTCAATAAAGTCCTCTAAAGATCTAGGTGGAGTTCCAATAAGCTCTTCAAATGTATCTGTTTTATATTCAATTCCCCCTTCTGCAATTCCAGCAAAAAGATCGATCACTGAATCCAAATGCCATTGATTGGTAAGGAATTGAGATAAGATATTTTTATACGCATCCATGGGCATATCCACATACAAAACCTCTCTTTTTAAAACAGAACTGAATTTTTCAGCAACATTATAAAACGATAAAGTCTCTGGGCCAGTTATTTGATAACTTTGACCTTCATGGCCCTCTTCTGACAGAACCTTAGCAATAACTTTACCTACATCACGAGTATCAATCATCCCTGTTTTTCCATCACTCATAGGAAGAAAGAATTTATTTTGTTCAACAATTGTTTTAGCTGAGCCAATAAAATTCTGCATGTAAAAATTAGGTTTAATCATAGTCCATTGTAGGCCAGAATCTTTTATATAGACCTCTGTATCCCAATGAAGTTTAGGTATTGGGCTAGTGCATTCTTCATCAGCTTCAACTGAAGACATGTATACAATCTGTTTGACACCTTCAGCTTTTGCTGAATCAACTAATTGCATTTCCATTTCTAGTTGATTTTCACAATTAGGTAAAATAATAAGTAGCTTTTCAATACCCATCATAGCCTGGTCAATAGTTTCCCTATTTTCTGCCGATCCAATAATGACTTCACCACCCAAAGCCTCTATTTCATCACGCTTTTCTTCACTTCTTATAAGCGCTCTAAAGGGAACTTTTAGGTTGGATAACTCTATTGCTGTTGCTGACCCCGTTTTACCAGTGGCACCTGTTAGTAAAATCATTTTATACTCCTTTGCTCATTTTTTTTATTAATAAATCATGAAAAAAAGCTACGCTAGATTCATATTTCATACTTAAAGGACCAGTTTTATATATTCCTGCTTGTAAATTTTGTTGAATGTCTGGAATTAAATTCTGATCTTCTAGACTTACCTCTAATTGATATTTCCCTTCATTGGATTCAAAATCATCAGCTGATATATCTAATGGTCTAAATAAATTATAAACCACTCTACACCATTTTGGTTTAATTGGCTCAATTCTTTGAAAGACAATTCCTCGGCCATATACATTGAAAATAAAATTAGGAAATATCCAGCCAAAACTGCCAGGTTGTCTGCTATTGGCTCTTTCAGGAACTGAATGAATACTGCAGTTATTACTATTATTAATAGAGTACTCTTCCCATACCACATCGCGATTTAATTGAGGATGGACAGATGGAATATGATATCCCTCTTGATAGTTATCAATATATGTTTTCCAATTTGCATGAACATCAAAAGATAGCTCATTATGAAATATAAAATCATCTCTATAATGTTGATTAATAGTGTTTGAGAAAATACCCAACCATTTATCAAGTGCATCGGATTTGGGATCCAGATTAGCAAAAACTAAACCATATTTTTCTTCAATATTAATTGGGTAAAGAGAATGATTTTTATGGTTAAAATCATTTGATCCAAAAAAGTTAGAAGGATTTGAGAGTCTCCCATCTAAGTTATAATTCCACCCATGGTATGGGCATATGATTTTTTTACAGTTTCCTTCAGACTGAAGTATTACTTTTGATGCACGATGTCTGCAAACATTATGAAATCCTAATGTTTTGTTAGATTTATCTTTGATAAGAATAATAGGATAATGAGCTATCTGAGTTGTAATAAAGTCACCTGGCTTTTTTAACATCTCAGATCTTCCAACCCATTGCCATTCTTGATTGAAGATAGTTGCTACTTCTTTCTTAAAGAAGTTTTCATCATGATAGCAAGAAGCTGTAATTGTTCTGGTTCTGATATTATTTTTCATAAATTAAAATAACGATTTTCATATGCTATATTCATGGTAGTTAATAATCATAATTATTAATACTAGAATACGAACAATAATACACATCAAAAAATAAGTAATAATATGTCAGCATTAGAAAGTAGAATTGCAATAATAACAGGATCATCCACAGGTATTGGAGCTGGAGTGGCAGAAGCATTTGCAGCTGAAGGAGCTACAGTCATAATAAACTATCCAGATGAATCCGAGCTTCAGAACGCTCAAAATGTTCTTAAAAAAGTAAATAAACTTTCACCCCAATCTCAAATAATTCAAGCGAATGTCTCAAAAGAGAATGAAGTAATATCAATGATTAATGAAGTAAATAGCAATCATGGAACTGTTGACATACTTGTTAACAATGCAGGAATAGCAACTAGTGCCCTCGTACATGAGATGACATCAAATATGTGGGATGAACTTATTTCTATTCATTTAAAAGGTACTTTCTTATGCACAAGAGAGGTTCTAAAAATTATGTATAAGAGGAACTATGGAAAGATAATAAATACAGCATCACAACTGGCTTATAAGGGAAGTGCTGGATTTTCACATTATACAGCTGCAAAGGGAGCAATACTTTCATTTACCAGATCACTTTCATTAGAAATTGGTAATAAAAATATTCGTGCAAACTGCGTAGCACCAGGAGCTACAGAAACTAGGATGTTAGCTGATGTACCAATCGAAATATTAAATGATATAAAATCAGGCATACCAAAGGGTAAAATCGCAAAAGTCAGTGAAATAGTCCCCTCTTATGTCTTTCTTGCATCAGAAGCTGCAAACCATTTTGTTGGACAATGCTTAAGCCCTAATGGTGGTGATGTTTTTCTTTAGAACACATTTTATGAAAAATATGTAATAAAACAATAATAAACATATAAATCATTAAGATAAAAAAATAAATATAAAATATATGTAAGAAATAGTATGCTATATATATGAATATAGTATCAGATACACTAGATAATAGTTTTATAGATGCGATAGTTTTAAAAGAAAATCCTTATTTTATAACATTCACTAAGTATCCGGGTCTTAGGCTAAAGGTAAATCCAAAAGGAAGAATTTCTTATATTACCTATGGAAGAATACGTTTTGGTGGAAACCCAAGAACGATAACACATGGCCCAACTACTAAGCTGAGTATTTCAGAAGCGCTTGATAAACACTATCAAACAACAAAATTGCTTGCAAAAGGTTTGGATCCTAATCTTATAAAGAAAACAAAAAGTATACAGTTCTCTAAAACCTTGTTTTTTGAAGATATTGCAATGCAGTACTTAAATGAAAAAAAGAATAACAAAGAATACTCAGATTTATACTTTAATCATTGTAAGGACTATCTTCTCAGGAATAAGTTAAAGAAATTTCACAAACTTAATATTATCACTATTACACATGATCTTATTAATGACTGGTATGTGTCTATATCTAATACGCCATCATCTGCTAATAGTGCAATGAGTTTATTAACCAAAATATTTTCATATGCTGTAACTAAAAATTATATAGATTTTCAGTCTAATCCTATTAATTTAGTTAATAGTGTTCAGCTTAAGTACAGTAATAATAAAAGAAATATTCAAATGGATTTAAAGCATGAGTTGCCTAAGTTCATCTATCAACTATGGGATCCTCTAAATATTCATAAAGTAAATTTAATTACAAAGTATGCAATTTACATGATGTTAATTACTGGTATGAAGAAAAATGATGTATTAAAAATGAAATGGAGCCAGGTGACCAATAAGAAATTTATTAAGATAGAAAAAAAGAGTTTTATACAGTTGTTTCCAATCAATAATCACATTGAGGATGTTTTGTACGAAATGTCATTACTTAGAATAAAAAGTTTAGTTCAAAATGAAGATCAGTACATTTTTTATAATCTTAAGGAGCCTACCAAGCCACTCTCAAATATTAGAAAATCACTTATTAAGTATTCAGTAGATCTAGATTGGGTTGTTTTTCCCGAAGCAATTAGGAAAACATTTACAAAAGTAATTAATGAATCGGCTATACCTACTCATCACTATTACTACTTACTAGGTTTAAATAATAAGACTTCATCTTTTAATAGCCTTAGTAATTATAATATTAGCACCATTGAGCTTATGAAATCTTTAGATGTAGTGCATAAAAGACTAGAAAACTTCTCACCTATGAAAATGCCTGGTATTAATGAACCATTAAGATACTTCATAAATAATAATACGTAACTTATGTATGCTATATATATAAATACATATAATAAAAAAAAATAACTATATATTACAGCAACATATATAAGAACACATTATACTAATACAGAACAACAGATCGTATTGATTTTCCTTCATGCATTAAATGAAATGCATTATTTATTTCATCCAATGGCATTGTATGGGTTATTAGATCATCAATATTGATCTTACCTTGCATATACCAATCTACTATTGTTGGTACATCACTTCTACCTCTGGCACCTCCAAAAGCTGATCCCCGCCATACTCTTCCTGTTACTAACTGAAATGGCCTTGTAGATATTTCTTGTCCTGCTCCAGCTACTCCAATTATTATCGATTCACCCCAGCCTTTATGGCAGGATTCAAGAGCTTGCCTCATTGTATTCACATTCCCTATGCATTCGAAAGAATAATCAGCACCACCATTTGTTAGATCAAGTATTGCTTCCACTACATCATCAACATTATTTGGATTAATAAAGTCCGTCATTCCAAATTGTGTTGCAAGATTAGTTTTATCTTCATTAATATCAATACCTATAATCTTGTTAGCACCCACCATTTGTGCACCTTGTATTACATTTAACCCTATTCCTCCTAATCCAAAAACCACAACATTAGATCCTGCCTCTACTTTTGCATCAAATACAACTGCACCTATTCCGGTGGTTACACCACAGCCGATGTAACAAACTTTATCAAATGGGGCATCTTCACGAATCTTAGCCACTGCTATCTCAGGTAAAACTGTGAAATTAGAAAATGTTGAACAACCCATATAGTGATAAATACTTTCACCTTGCAATGTAAACCTCGAAGTACCATCTGGCATCAGTCCTTGTCCTTGTGTTTCTCTGATTGACTGACATAGGTTTGTTTTTGGATTGATGCAAAAATTACATTCTCTGCATTCAGGTGTATAAAGTGGAATGACATGATCACCTACTTTTACACTACTAACACCTTTACCTATTTCCCTAACTATCCCAGCGCCTTCATGGCCTAATATAGCTGGAAAAATACCTTCAGGATCATCTCCTGATAATGTAAATGCATCGGTATGGCAAATTCCTGTAGCCATAATCTCAACTAACACCTCTCCCTCACGAGGACCTTCTAAGTCAACTTCCTCTATAACTAAATCTTCACCAGCTTTTAGAGCTAATGCTGCTTTTGTTTTCATAATAATTCCTTTATCTTATTCTTCTGTATCAATAGATTATCAATAGATAAACAATTTTCATAGATACATTTCTAATAAAGTAAAACATAAGCTATTAGCTAATTTTTTAACCGTATTGTAAGCTAGTCAAATCATAAAATGAGACAACAATGACAAACAGAAATTTTAGAGAAGTACTTGATCTTTTAGACCAAAAGGGAGACTTAGTCCGAATATCTAAGGAGGTAGATCCTAAATTTGAAATGCCAGCTTTAATGAAACAATTGGAGGAAGAGGGCAAAGCTTTTATTTTTGAAAATGTTAAAGGAGCCAAACATCCATCAGTTGGCGGCATTTTTACTTCCATGGATCGATACGGTTTGATCTTCAATCCAGATGCTTCTGAAAAATATTCTTTCGATGATGCAGGAGGAAAAGTCTTAAGTGGTGTCGCTAATCCTATAGAGAATATTGTTCTTGATAAAGGGCCTATTTCAGAAGAAATATATATTGATGATGCTATTAATCTAATGGATTTTCCAGTGGCTACTTTTTTTGAGTTAGATTCGGGACCTTTTATTACTTCTGCAGTAGGTATTTTTAAAAAACCAAATGGGGTAATTAATGTTGGTTTCTATCGCTGTATGATTGTTGATCAAAAGCATCTTCTTATTAATGCCAGTGGTCTGAGCGATCTTAGGAAAAGCTATGATTGGCATCGAGAAAATAATAAAGAAATGTCAGTAGCTATGGTTATTGGAGCTCCACCACCACTGCTTATGGCAGCAGCTTCTAAATGCCCAGATGATGTTTCGGAATTAGAGGTTGCCGGCGGAATGATTGGAAAAGGCATTGAAACCATACTAAGCCCAGACAGTGGTTTACCTATACCTATAGAATCTGAAATAGTGATTGAGGCAAAAGTGGATTTAAATAACATGGTAGAGAATACCCTTGGAGAATTTGGGAATCAGTATGGGACTGAAGAAGCTCCAATGTGTAAAGTTACTTCCATTATGAAGAGAAAAGATGCAATGTTCTATAATGTAATGGCGGGCAGAGCAAAGGAACATAATAACTTAGGGTATTTAACTATTTATGGTTTATCTAAAGGTGTTTGTGCAAAAATAAAAGAAAGCTTTTCATTCGTAAAGGATGTTGCGATCCATTTTGATACAAAAATAGGACCCTTAATGCATGTTGTTATAGCCATTAAAAAGTCATCGGATGATCAACCTGCAGAGATTATTAATAAGGCATTTAATTTAAGTTTAGGTTTTTTTAATCTCTCTTGGATGGCAAAAAGAGTGATCATTGTTGATGATGATATTGATATTAATAATATGGATGATGTGGAGTGGGCCACATGGACTAGAATGGGAAGAGCAGAAAAAATGCACCTATTCTCAGATTTTATTACATGGGAAATAGATAGGGCAGCTCTACCAGACAAGACCTCTCTTAGAGTAGGTATAGATGCTACAAAAGATATGGATTATTTTGATGACCTGGTAAAACCAATAGTTCCAGGTATTGATCAAATTAATTTAAAAGATTATCTTTAGTAAATTAAAGTGAGATAAAAATGATTGATCCATATTTAGCAGTAGGCCTGCAAACAAAAGTAAAACACGTATCAACTCGTGACGAAGTGAACGTAAACCTCAAGCACATAGGCAATATGATAGATATGGTCACACATATGTGTTCACTTGAACTACCTGTTCGCTTAATTGCGCTTGGCGAAGGTGCTATACAAGGATTTGTTGATGAGATTATGGATATGGATCAAGCACAATATGCGAATACTATGGCTGCTGAAATACCAGGTTTTGAGACCGACTTCTTAGGTGAATATGCGAAATCAAAAAATACTTTTATTATTGGTCAGCTTAAAGAAAGGCTACCTGAATATAAAGATAGATTTTTTAATACTGTGTTTATTATAGATGACAATGGAGATGTAATTTATAAGCATCATAAGAATATTGTAGTTTTTGTTGAGCATTCAACAACACCTCATGATGTATATGATCAATGGATAGAACAACATGGGGATTCCTTGGAGGCCTTCTTTCCTGTTGCAAAAACAAAGATAGGTAATATTGCTGGTACAGTAGGTGTAGAGGGATCATTCCCTGAAGTATTTCGTGCTTTTGCCTTAAATGGAGCAGAAATATTGTATAGAGCATCATTACCAGAACCTTGGGTATCAAGAGAGATATTCGAAGTACAAAACAGATCAAGGGCAATTGATAACACCGCATACATGATTGCACCCAATACTGGCTCGTTAATAATGCCAGGTGAGAATAATGATTCGCCTACGACAATTGATGGCGCTTTAGGTGGTAGGTCTTCAATTATTGATTATAAAGGTACTATCTTAGCTAGTAATAATATAGTTGGAGACACGTATGTTGCATCAGAGATAAATATAGATGCTCTGCGATATTATAGGGAAAATGCAAAGTTTCAAAACTGGATCCCATACTTAAAAACTGAGATTTTTAGCAAGATGTATGAAAAAGAAATTTGGCCAAAAAATTTACCACCTATGAAGCATGCTGATGCCGGAAAAGTTTTTAAAGAAACCATCAAAACTCTCATTGATAGAGGGGTCTACTCTAAAAGGAAGGGTTAATCTAGATTATGTTACCAAAAGAATTTAAGCCTAAAGCATCTTATCAACTTATTCGTTTAGGAAAAAATAATGACGGTGGTTACCTTGTTGAATCAAAATCTATAGAACAAACCGCAGCACTCATTTCCATGGGCATTGGAAAGAATTGGAGGTTTGAAGAAGATTTTATTGCTCATAAAGACATAGTGGTAAATGCTTATGATCACTCAGTGAGAGGGTTTTTCTGGCCTAAGTTTTTTATTAAAAGTTTTTTAAGTATTTTAATTGGTCGATTCAAGGCCCCATATAACGCAGTTAAAATATACAAAAAATTTATGCGTTTTTTTAGAGATAAAGCAGTACTATTTTATGAAAAAATTGGTGCTGAAGAAGAAGGCTATACCAATGTAAAAAAAACATTAGAACGGATTAAAGAAAAACCCATTTTTTTTAAGATCGATATAGAAGGTTACGAGTATCAAATTCTTGATGAAATAATATTAAATTCAGAACTTTTATCTGGAATGGTTATAGAGTTTCATAATATTTATGATCACATAGATGAAATAAGAACTTTCATTAATAATTTTGAGCTTACATTAGTGCATGTTCATCCAAACAATAACAGGATTGATGATCAGGGCAATCCTAGAGCAATAGAGATGTCATTTGCTAGAAACCCAGAGAAGTTAAGTGAAAGTTCTGTCTTACCTCATCCTTTGGATCAATTGAATGTCCCAAGAAAGAAAGCAGTAAGTTTAAGGTTTATCAATTCTTAGCTGAATAAGCGTCATCTTTCCTGCTGTTTTCTCTACATCTTTTCTTATGGGTTTGCCATTCTTATAACCAACTTCTGCAAACAAGCCATCAATCCTGCTGTGTAGACACAAAGCCTCTAATTGATCTGCAATTAATTTATTATCATCAACCTCAATATCAACCTCAGCTTCAATCAAGTTTCCCTTATACAACAGTCTTATTTTTTCTAAATTGACTAGGTTTCTCCACCAAATAAATGGTCGATCTGTTACACAACTCAGCCTGCCTTCTGGGTTTTCAAGATAACTAACAGGAATGGCATAATCTTTCCCAGTTTTAACCCCTTTGAAATATAAGACAATTATATTTGCACTTATTAATCCATGTAAGAATGAATTTGCTATCGCAATCGTAATTGGGTTTATCAGTTTCCAGAACATAAAAATTATAATAACCTAATTTTACACCATTAACTGCTCATTAACCGCTCGATCAGCAGCATCTATAGCGCCAGTAAGATAAGCAGAAGCAGAAGCATCTGAGTTGGCTATTGAAATGCGTCCAATTTGTGCTCGGCCAGCAATATGCGGCCCATTGTTTTGGTTGAATTCCACAGGATCAGAATAATCGAGATATTCATACGCATAGCCATGCGGCCATCGATTAACAGTAATTGCTGCTATATCTCGCTCGGCATCAAAGCCACCGTTACGAAGTGCACCACTCATTTGACTGAGAATTTTATTCTCAAAATTATCAAAATTCATTTCATACAACTTAGTTCTTCCAGCTATACACTGTTCTCGTGCGTTCAAGCCTTTATCTGGATCTAAGGGCACATGAGTACCATGAATAATGGTCGGCTCATCTGGATTATTAGTGAAATTATAGCCTCCCATACTGACTGGAAAATCAAGGCCAAACGAATGCATCAAACTGGGTTGTGGAATATAGAAACTTCGGTATCCAAGATTTGAAAATGCATTCCAATTCCTAACAGCAACGCTGATGTATACCAGCGGCATTTTTGTAGCATAGGAGATGGCTTCCTTCTGAACATCAGGCACTTCGGGACAAATATCCGGAATGATGTTGTTGTAGCATGCCATTATCACATGGGCTCCTCTTACCCGATAGGGTCTTCCATCCTTGACATAAGTAACATCCACCGCTTTTTCATTTGGCGTATGCTGTACTTTAACAGCCGTTGAGTTCAACCTAATTCTTACCATAGATGAGTTCAAATCAAGTCCAACATAATCAACTCTTGCTTTCACAAGATCTTCCATAGTTTTACCTGGAATCGAACTGGGTATTAATTTACGGACAATTGAGCGAGCGAAACCTGCATTGCCATCGGGAAAATGAAAAATATAAGGTTCATCTCTTTCATAGTTTTGTTCGGCTATTTTGAGGTTAAGACCCAGTGTTCCAGGCATTTCTGATTTATAGGCATCCAGAGCAGATAATGCATCCCATCCTATGCCCCATAAACCTCGAGAGATATCTCTGTAGAGTAATACAACCTCTTCAGTAACATTGACATATTTTCTTAAAAAATCACTGTAACTTGTTTGCCTCAATAAATTTATTTTATCTTCTTGAGACCCCAACCCTTGGAGATAATTTTCTGTTTCATTTAATAATTTAAACAGAGCAGCTTTTGATGTTTCTGCAATCGGATAGGCATTAATAATATCAATCATCTTCTGCTCGTTATCTTCTATTGTTGCTCCCAAAATATTATCAGATACATAATCTTTGCCATATTGATCACGACTGAAATACAAGCCACGACCTAGTTTCTGATCTTTGAAGTAATTACGATCAAAATAATCATAAAAACGCTCAGTGCGAATCCCTATATCTTTGAGTAGTTTCTTTCCTACAGGAGACCAGCTGCTTGGGTCAACAATAGATTGACTACCTCCATAGCCAATCAGTTGCTTGCCATCAACAGTAAACTCATTACGTTTTGCATGACCTCCAAAATCATCATGGTTATCTAGAATCAAAATTTTTGAATTTCTCCCATGACGTTGCCTGTAGAGATATGCTGCCGATAGTCCTGAAATACCTCCTCCAACAACGATAAGATCGTAATCATGATCACTCCGATCAGTAGGTTCTATCCAATGTGCATCATTTCTAGCCAGGGCGTGGGCAACTTCAAATGAACCAGGATGGTTGCCTCGCATACCAATTAGTTCAGGCGGATACAAAGCTTCAGGATTTGTTTGTTGGTTTATGGCGAGTAGTTCGAAAGGCGATAATGCACTGCCTGCTGTCAAGCTCATAGCGATACCATTCATAAAATCACGCCTTGTGATATTTAACTTTTTAGCCATAAATCATATACTCTAATTAAACTCCAAATTAGATTACCTAAATTAGGTCGCTAACTTATATCTTTTGCTTTTTCAATACGGCTTTGAACTTTTTCGCTGACTTCCAATGGCTTCCAATCGGGGGGAGGGGTATATATTCCCATAGCAACCATTTTGTTAACTTGGTTTTTTACTAACTCCAACTGGTCTTCTTCAGTAAAAGGGGGTTCATCCATACAAAGATTTTTAGGGTAAATTCCACCCTTTGCCATCATGGCATCATAAATAATTTTATATTCTTCTACTCTCATATCTTTAGCTAAGTTTTGCCATTGCCCCCTGACTCTAAAATCACGAAGACCATCTATATTAAGAATGCCACTCACCAAGGCTTCTCCTCCGCTAAGATACTCGGAAATAATCTGACCACGATAATCAATAATTTGACTTCGGCCGTTACTCATTTTGAAGTCCTCTCCTCCAGGCATATAAATTCCTCCAATATTTGGGGCAAGCACATAACAAGTATTGAAGATCGCATGAGACTGATTTTGAATCTGATTCATCTGATTCCCCATCCATGGTTCGGGGTATTGAGATCTATAAATTATTTCAGCTCCATTTAATGCAAGACCTCTTGCTGCCTCAGGATAACTGCCTTCAGCACAGATTAATGTGCCGATATTACCAATTTCAGTTTTTGCAACTGGATATAATGCCTCTAATAGTTTTTCTGGATCATCGCCATATTTTTCTAGATAGACATTCCATATATCACTCGGAGCAGTGTTTGTTTCTCTCTGATAGAAAGAAGTTTTTATATGTTGATGAATGACCTCGCCCTTAGGATCAATAATAAAAGCAATATTAAAGATTCTATCTTTCATGATGTCTGGAGCTTTTGCTATCATTTGAGCAATAAGATAAATGCCATGTTCTTTACAAATTTTTCCTAAAAACTCTGTTTCTTTCCCTGGGATTTCTGGAACCACTTCACGAGCAATCCGAATATGCTCATCCCCACCTCCTAAACACCAACCACCAATTCCACCTTCAGAGATGGTAACCAGTTTTACTGGAAGGTCTAGGCTGCAATTCCATACAGCATAACCAATGCTTGTTTCTAAACGTTCTAAGTCTTTCCAATAGTCACTAATGTCTAGCGCCATATGGGACTCATTTTGTATTCCAACTGCTGAATATTGAAGCATCATAATTACTTATTTCAATTTAAATGATAAAAATAAAGTTCTAACTTGTTAATATTATTAAAACATATATTAGTGAGTTAACAAGACATACATATTTGAGGAGCTTATGAATCAAGAAAATAATGTTAGTAATCAAGAAAGTAATTTAATGGAGTCTTTCAAGCAAATACCGGGATCGTCTTATAAGGTGTTTTTTATCTGCTTGATTGGAGTAACTTTTGCAAATCTAGATCATTCTATTTTTATTTTAGTGAGTGAAAAATTTCAAACTGATTTTGGATGGAAACTCACAGATGTGGGCTGGTATATTGCGATCACATTTTTTATATCGGGCATTCTATGCACACAAGTTGGAGTTTTAACTGACCGCATAGGCAGGAAAAAATCATTATTGATTTCAACATTTCTAACGCCTATTTTTGTCGCTTATTTGGCTATTGCACCTAATACTTTAGCTGTATTAGCAGCTAGGACGCTTGGATTTACGGCAGCAGGTGCTCAATCACCTATTACTCTGACAACAGTAACAGAATCTTCACCACCAAGGTTTAGGGGTTTGTTTACAGGTATTTTGCAAATTGGTTTTCCATTAGGATGGTTTTTTGCATCAATTTTAGTGGTATTTATGATTGATACTTTGGATATTAACTGGAGATACACATTTCTTTTAGCATTTTTATTTGTGCCTTACGGTTGGATTATCCATAAGTATTTACCAGAATCTAAAGTATGGCTTGCAGCTCAAGATAAGAAAACAGATGATCAACCACAACCTAGCACTTTGATATTATTTTCGAAGCAATTTAGAAGAAAGACCTTGCTCTTATTCTCTGGACAATTTCTATATGCGTTTGCTTATGGCAGCACTTTAATGTTGGTGCTTTATTTCACACAAGCCAGAGAATGGGAATTCTCTGATGCAATTAAGATAGTAGGGCTTTCTTATGGAATAGGTTCATTTGGTTATATTGCAGCTGCAATTGTGGGTGAATTTTTCTTAATAAGACGGAACACCATAATTGTATGGGCGCTACTTGGTGGCTTGGCTTTTGTTTATTTAATCTGGTTTGCTGATTCTTGGAATAAGGTTTTGATTAGTTATGGATTAATGACCTTATTTTTTTATGGTGCGTATGCAGTTATGGCCACCTTTATTGCTGAAAATTTTCCAGCTGAGGTTAGAGCCACTGGAGCTAGTTTTTGTGGAACACTAGGTATTAATTTAGGTTTCGGTTTAGGGCCGCTAGCCATCACATATGCTGCTACAGCCTATGGTTGGAATATGGCGTATACGATAGTTGGTATTATACCCATCATTCTTGCAGCTCTTATTTTTCTATTTTTGAAACCAGTACCAAGAGGAGAAGTGTTTTAAGCAATGCTTATTGACTTAAAGATTTAGCCCAATTTTCTAATGTAATTGCATTGTGTTAATGGTGATACTAGCTATCAACATATTTCTCAAAATCACAAGTGTAGTCATGAAAAGTATGATTGGGTTCATAACCAAAAGGTTTCCAGCCCAGATGGCCATACCCTCCAGCAATTGATGTAGGCTTAATGAGCCCACCTGTTTGAACCACTGCACCAAAATTTTGTCTATTTCTAAACATCATTGGATCCCAGCCATGATACATATAAAGCATATTTGGCCCCATTGCTGATGTTACATGAGCCTGAGCTATGAATGAGCCAGCCTTATTGTGAACTTTAATCAGCTCACCATCACTGACTCCTTTACTTTTTGCATCATCAGGATTGATATAAATATCAGGCTCGCCTCTTTGTAAGCTAAGTAAGAAACTATCGTCTCTCCACATACTGTGAATACCATGTCTCGCGTGACCCATAAGCATCTTCATTGGGTAACCTTTATTGACAAGCGCATCCTTATGTCTAGGTAGCACTTCATCAAATTCGAAAAACCATTCATGATCAATATAAAACTGTTGTCGATGAGTGAGAGTTTTATATCCAATTTTTTCATTGACGCTGTCAAAGATATCAGAGTAATAAGGAGATTCCTTACTATGCATTGTTGTTTCTGAACCTTTGTTTCTAATAAATCCTTTCTCAGCGAGCTCGTCATAAGAAACATTTTGTATGCCACTTGTATTATCAAGAAGAAATTGAATCACATCTTTAACTGATGTGATGGTTCCATTGTCTGTGTAGTCATCATGATATTTTTTAAAGTCTCGTTTTATTGGAACTCCTATCACATTGTCATCAATTGGCTGGAGGTCTCTCTCTTTCGCTCTTTGTGCTATAGCTTTAGTAAGTTTCTCATAAGCAGCCCAATCATCAATGCATTCTCCCAAAGGCTCAACTGCCTTATCAATTACCTGCATAAAGGGTGTTCTCGGCTCTAAATGAAAATCATGTTTTTCATAATGATGAGCTATCGGTAGAACGTAGTCTGAGTACATTGATGTTGTGCCCATATCTGTTGCAAAAGTGACTATAGTATCGAGTTTACCAAAAGCAGTTTCTCTCCAACGTTTCCCAGATGAACGCCAAGCTGCTGCGTTTGTTCCTGAGAATATCCCCATTTTCCACGGAACTTTCGAATAGTCTGGAAACCAACCATTTTCAACAGATTGGTTAAAATAATCATCCATCTCATCTGCTAATTCTTTTCCATAGATGTCTTCATTAAATTCTTTCATATTGGCATGAACATAATCCCACCTTGATAGAGTCGCCACTCTAAAAGCAGCAGCTGGATTTTTCATTGCAAATGGAAATACAGCATCGTCTTTTGCTAGATTTGTGATGGTGAGACCACCACCTTCTTTACCTGTATTGCCTGTAATACATAGTAATAAAAAGAAAGCTCTCTGTAGAAGGTCTCCATGTATATATTTTGAAGCACGATAGCCAGCATAAATCATTCCAGGCTTTGCTGATGCAAATTTTCTAGCAACTTCTCTAATTACTTCGGCATTGACACCTGTAACTTCTTCTGCCATTTCCGGTGAGTGTTCGGCGGCCCTTCTTTTGGTTAATTCAAAGATGGTTGTTACTTCTACAGGACCATTATCGGTTTCAATAGTCCATTCTCCCTCTAATGCTGGGTCAATCCCTTCTAGAGCAATTGAAGGCATTTTAATCAAATGTTCTGGTGTGCCTGGTGCAACTGGCGGTGTCCCTGTTCCTGGTGCAGCAACCAACGATTCACTGGCAAGATCCCAAACATAAAATAGATTATCTTTTGCATCACTTGTGTTTATAAAATCTGTTTCTCTTAGGTATTTAAGATTATCTTTTCTCACCAAGAAGGGTAGATCTGATTGTTCTTTCATGTAATCAATATCATAAGTTTTGTCTTCTAATATCGTATGAACCATAGCCATGGCTAAGGCAATATCACTGCCAGGCTTTGGGTTTAACCACTTACTTGCATGCATAGCGGTAGGATTGAAGTCTGGCGAGATTGAAATAACCTCAGTGCCATTATATTTAGCTTCCCAGAAAAAATGAGCATCTGGAATACGAGTTACAGCTGGATTGCAGAACCAAATCAAGCAACATTTTGATTTGTATATTTCAGCCATGGTGTTGCCCAAGGTGACATGACCAAATGTAATATGTGCACCTGAGAATAAGTCACCAACACCTGCAAATGCTTCCGGCATTTGTACACCACTGATATTCGCAAATCTTAGCAAGCTAGCATAAGATGCTCTTTTCATAACCATTTGTGTGCCAAGTCCACAGGTAATTGATTCCGGTCCATGCTCAATACTGTAATCTAGAAATTTATCCGCTACTTCTAACATAGCTTGATCCCATGTGATCCTTTCCCATTTTCCTTCGCCTCTTTCTCCCACTCGTTTTAGCGGGTAGAGAATTCTTTGTTTGCCATACATATATCTTGAGTGACTTAAACCCTTTTGACATCCTCTAGGTCCATAGTCTGGGGCATCACTGGATGATCCATATTCTCCTTGTTGTTCTTCTCGCCATACGACACCATTTTTCACAAAAACATTGAAAGCACATTGGCCTGTACAATTGGTTCCATGCGTTGAATGAGTGATGCTATCCCAAGTCCATTTTTTTCTAGCAATGTCTTCCCAAGATCGATAAGCAATTTTATTATCTTGAGCAATTACAGCATTCGAGTAATGGAGAGAAATACCAGCACCAGCTCCGATTAAAAAATTTCGCCTAGAAGTTTTTATCTGTTTATCCATAAATTTAATTTAACACAAAGTTTCTTTTAAGAGTTATGTTGCCCAGGAATAACCAATATTTTTCCACTTGCTTGACCGATAGCAAATTCAACTAAATTCATCCGATCATTGCCAAAGAACATTTTATCTTCAACAAACATGGTGGGTGAGCCAAAACCACCTCTATCGATTAATTCTTCAGCATTGCTTTTCAATTTTTGATCAAATTGATTGGTTTCAATTATCGATAGAAATTCTTGTTCATCCAACCCTGATTTTTTACCTATATTTAGTAATATTTCAATATTAGATATATCTAAACACTCTCGAAAGTAAGACTTGAATACCAAGCCACTATATTCATATATCTTATCTTTTTGTATTGCAAGAAAAGCACCTTGCAGTGCTTTTCTTGCAATACAATGATCCGTGTCTTTTTGTATTTCAATTTTAAGACTGCAATAAGTTGCCCAGTCTTGAAGATCCTTGGTTCGATAGTTAGATACTGCTTGAGGGATCTCCATTTCCTTTTTCTTAATTAATGAACGGACATATGCAATCTCAATTGGTTTCCATCTAATAAGGGATGCAGTTCTTAAAACAGTTTGATTCAGTCTTTTGTAACTCAAGTATGTCCAAGGACAAGAGTAATCAAAGTAATAATCAACTGTAATTTGTTTTTCAGCCATCAGTCTTTTTTCTTAATTCTGTTTTTAGTACCTTTCCATTGGCATTTCTAGGTATCGAGTCAATAAGAGAGATGATTTTAGGAATTTTAATATTTGATATCTTGCCTTTACAGAATTTTTCCAAATCTTCTGGCTTGAGGCTCTTTTTATCTTTTGTCACTATAAAAGCCTTCAGTGATTCGCCCCATTTTTCATCAGCCACACCAACAATAGCAACATCATTGATATTAGGGTGACCAAACATGACTTCCTCAATTTCTCTGGGGTAGATGTTGACCCCACCTGAAATAACCATATCTTTCTTTCGGTCGACAATATACAGATAGCCATCCTTATCTTTTTTAGCTAGATCACCTACTGTTAACCATCCTGATTGTAGTGCTTCTTCAGTTTCTTCCGGTCTATTCCAATAACCATTGAATAAATAAGGACTTGTTGAAAACAATTCTCCAACTTCTTCCGGTCCACATTCTTCACCTTCTTCATTTAGAATTTTTATTGAGGTTAGTGGGAAAGCTTGCCCTACGCATTGTTGCTTCCTTAATTGATCCTTTGGCCTTAAATTGGATATGATCCCTCCTTCAGTTGAACCATAGGTTTCATGAAGCATGCCTTCTCCAAATGTTTCAATGATGCCTTCTTTGATCTTTTGTGGCAGAGCCGCTGCATTTGAAATAATGGTTGCTAAAGATTTACTTTGGTGATTAACGAGCAAGCTTTTTTCCAAACCAAGAATTCCATGAAAATGTGTGGGAACACCAAAAAAACCAGTTATATTTTCTGATTTAAAGGTTTTTACTATGAGTTCAGGGTTAAACCCATCCATGATTTGAGCGTAACCTCCAAAGAAAATTGGTGCCAATGAAAATATCATTCCGGCACCATGACACATGGGAGCAATGGCTAAAAACCGATCATCAGGAGAATAGCATCCATATTCCACTGCCATAGCAAATAAAGTAAGAATTCTGGATCGATGTGGAACTAAAACACCCTTTGGTTTACCTGTGGTACCTGATGTATAGGGCATCGTAAAAACATCCCATTCTTGAACGGTAGGCACATTTGCAATTGGTTTGGATTGTTTCATCCAGTCTTCAAGTTGACTCTCAATAACTATAATATTTTTAATTGTCTCGTATTCACAATCCAAAAGTGAGGCAGAACTAGCTTGGTCTACAAACAATACTTTTGCTTGAGCATCATCACAAATTGCCTGAATTTCTAGTGGAGAGAGCTTAGGATTAATTGTAGCTATTGGAATACCAGCTTGTGAGGCACCTAAAACAATTTCCATATATTCAATTGAATTGCCAGCAACGATAGCGATGTGGTCTTTGCTGCTTAAATTAAAATCATGCATTAAGCCATTAGTAATAATGTCCATTCTATTGACAAGAGATCGATAAGTTCTTTCATGATCCCAATGCTTCATTGCAATTTTATTAGGGTTTCTGGACATCGCAGCTCTGATTCCATCAGGAATAGATAAATGTCTGAATGTACTTGGTATTTGGATAGAGTCAGCCATCATTAATTAATCAAGATTAAATACTTTTATAGCATTGTCTCTTAACATCAGTTTTTTTGATTCTTCTCTTAAATTTAAATGATCCACTTCTTCTATTGCTCGGATAGGATCGATAACAGGCCAGTCCGTTCCAAACATGACTTTATGGCTGCCGTATGAATTTGCATAATGAACAAAAGATTTAGGCCAGTATTTTGGAGCATAAGCATCGCCCGCTGTATAAATATTTTCATGTTTCCAACACATTGAAATCATTTCTTCTGTCCAAGGAATGCCTATATGAATCCCAATTAATTTTAGTTCGGGAAAATCAATAGCAACTTGATCGAGCAAAATGGGTCTAGCAACACTTGGCAATCTTCTGTTTCTAGAATAAATTAAATTGTGGCCAACTTGCATCATGATTGGGATATTGAGTTCACAGCACTTTGCGTAGTAAGGATAATACTTTCTGTGATCCGGTGGCAATTCACACCAATGTGGATAGAGGTGAGCTCCCACAAAACCATATTCATTGACCGCTTGCTCTAGGTCTTTAAGGCCAGACATACCTCTAAAAGGATCTATTCCCGCTAGACCTGAAAATCTTTTTGGATGCTCACTACAAACTTCATGCACTCTTTCATAAGGAACTTCAAAAGACTCTGGCATTCTGATATCACCTGCTCGAACAGCAATCAAAAGAGATCTTTCTATGCCCGCGGTATCCATTTTTTCTAAATACTGATCAACAGTAATGCCCCCTCTCATCTCTTTTGGCATTCTAACCTGTTCTTTAAAATCTTCATCCAAACCAGTTTGACCCAACTTAACCTCTTGTGGGGTGTATAGATTAACAACGATATCAATTGTTCCGCTCATGATAAAAGTCCAGAGTATTTCAAGGATAGAATTATAATACTTATCATCCGATAAATATTATATTTTCTTAATAATTCACTACTGTCCGTCTAAATCCCATGGGCCGGTTGATTTTGATCGAACCGGTAAACCTGCCATAACAGGCCCTTGTGTTTTAGGATCATAGTTAACAGCATCACCTTTTACGATCACTTGTGAATTAAGAGTCACCCAATTAATAAGAGCTCCATCCAGTCTAAAGAGCCAACTCGCCCCCATTTCTTCACCAGTAACAAAATGCCCATGTTTAACCTTAGCGGGCCTAAAGAAATAGGTTCCTGGAGTGAATCTTCCAAAATTGTAATCAAGATGCCCAGTTAAAGTATAAGCTTCTTCAAAAATGGGATGATGAATCAGCCTATCATCTGTCCAACCGGGAGGAGCCCAACCAAGCATGGTAATGAAACCTTTTTCATTTTCGCCTTCTGGAGAAGGGTCATGATAGAGGATTTTTAACTGCAGGAAGCGTTGAGTATCACCTTCATAAATATTATCCATCCAGTCCATTTTTGTAGAGTCACAAATTGTTAATGTTCCTGGTTGGTCTGAGCCGGTGTTACCACCCTCTGGGATAAATTCACTTTTATTGGCTTCTGAAACAGAAAAACCCCAGTCGCCATATTCTCTAAAAAGAAGTATTTCAGTTCCTGCATCAACAGATATTTCAGGTACTCTAAGACCAGCAGGGGCTCTCCAGTACATTCCGGGCCCAAATATTTGATCACCCATTTTAACTTTACCCTCGAGAACGAACCATTCAGTATCGGCTTCATGGTAACCACCTGGTCGATCCCATGCGGTCTCGAATAGGATTTTTGTTGAGCATGATCCATCTTCTTCATCATAAGAAAGATTCCGCTGCATAGCTCTTCCCGTTCCACCATGCATTTCTGCTGGATGCCAACATAGATCACTTTGTTGTATAAGTTCTACATGAGGTCTCATAATCGTTCCTTTTTGAAATTAAGTAAGGTTAGAGTATATTAAACTTTTTATTTGATAAAGAGTTGTCAAAATATTTTCATTAAATGATAATCATATATAAAGAAATTTTTGGAGTAGAAAAATGTCAGAACAAAGTCTTTCGTGGTCCGGTGTTGATGTAACAGTGACAGAAGATTATCTAGAACTAACACGTGTTTCAGTCAGCATGGAACAAAGCAGAGCTTTTAGGGCTTGGCGTATTCCTAGAGCAATTGAGTTAGCACAAAGAAATTTGGAAGCACTGGAGGCTGACAATTCATCCGAAGAAGCAAAAACCATGTTAACAATGTATATTGGAGAACTTTTTTGTTGGCAAGAGGATGGCGAAGTGGTTGAGCCTGAAGTTACGAAAAACTAAAAATAATTTAGGGGATTGAAGAATGGCTGAATATGAGATCTGGAAGTTTTTACATATCTGTATGTTTGTTTTCTGGCTGGGTACCGATGTTGGAGTAATGCTTTGCAGCAAGAAATCAACAGATCCTACTTTGGGAGTTGAAGCTAGATTTAAGATGTTGGAGATGGCTCTAATTATTGAGCTTTTACCAAGAGTTATGTGGGTCATGGCATTACCCTTGGGTGTTCACTTGTCAAAATCTCTTGGCTACCTAGATCCAAGCATCTCAACATTAGTGATGATGTGGGCATTTATAATAGCCTGGTTGGTCATCAATGTAGGGGGAGCTGCAAACCTTGAAAAGGAATGGGGTCAGAAGCTATCAAAAATCAATAGAGTCATAGTGGGATCTTTAGGCTTAGGCCTGATTATCGTTTCAGTTTCACATTTCCTAGGCGCGGGTCCATTTGAGGTTCGACCAGATGTGGATTCTATCGCACTAAAAGTAGGATTATATGGCCTTGTTAATATTACAATCCTAGGCATTGAGATTGCCTTTTTTCCTCTCGGCTTGGCTTTTGAAAGACTTGCTACAGAGGGCTCTAGTCCAGAAATTGAAGAATCCATTAGTTCAGGAATGAAGACAACATTGGGTTGGGTCCATACAACTTATTTTCTGATCTTTATAGTTGCATTTATTGGCGTTACTAAAATAGCAGGCTAAGTTATCTTTTTTGGAACAAGATTATCAAAAGATAATATCTAAGCCATTACTCAAATGGTGGAAGGCCCATGGCAGAAAAGATCTACCTTGGCAAAAAAATTCATCCATATACAAGACTTGGATTTCTGAAATTATGCTTCAGCAAACCCAAGTAATAACAGCGATAGATTATTTTGAAAGATTTATCATAAGATTCCCAAATTTGAAAACTTTGGCAGAAGCAAATATGGATGATGTTTTATCTCTATGGTCTGGCTTAGGATATTATTCAAGAGCTAGGAATCTTCACACTAGCGCCAACATCATTAAAAATGATTTCAGAGGTCGATTTCCAAGGAATTTAGAAGCATTGATTTCACTGCCAGGGATAGGACCTTCAACAGCAGGTGCAATTTTATCTCTCTCCAATATTGAGCCTAGACCTATATTAGATGGAAATGTTAAAAGAGTTCTAGCTCGTTTCTTTGGTATTCATGGACATTACAGTGAGTCTGGCGTGAATAAAAAACTTTGGGAGCTATCAACACTTATAACCCCAAAAGAAGATTTTGCAAATTACACACAAGCAATAATGGATCTAGGAGCAACTGTATGTCTCTCAAGAAACCCAAACTGTAGAAATTGTCCATGCAATACTAATTGCTTTGCATACCAAAAAGATTTAAGTCACATCCTACCCACTAAGAAAATAAGTAAAAAGAAAAAGACAATAGCAGAATACTTTTTAATCATAAGGTTTGAGGACGAGAGTTTTATATTAGAAAAAAGGCATAATCAAGGAATATGGGGTGGTTTATGGTCACTGCCTCAAGTGAATATCAAGGAAGACCCATTAAAATGGTGTAAAAATGTCTTTAACAATAGCCTTATTGGTACCAAGAAGCTTGAAGTAATAAGGCATAGCTTTTCTCATTATCATTTAGAGATGCATCCGATTGAAATCCATTTAAGAGGTCACTATAAAAAATCAAATAATAAAATGAAGTCCTTCAATAGGAATAATATTCATAAGCTTGGCTTACCAGCACCAATAAAAATAATAATAAATAGTTTATAATTCAACAATGAATAAAAAAATACTTTGCACATATTTCAAAGATGAAAGAGAAGTGATGGATCGGGCTCCTTATCCAGGAGAATTGGGTGAAAAAATTTACAATGAGATCTCAAAGGAAGCTTGGCAATTATGGTTAGAACATCAGACAATGTTAATCAATGAGAACCGACTTTCATTAGTTGATCCTGATTCAAGGAGTTATCTGCAAAATGAAATGAAGAAATTTTTATTTGAAGGATCTTCTGCTAAACCTAAAGACTATACTCCAGTGAATGAGTAAAAATTTTATCAATTATATTTTTTTTTCTATAAAATAATGCAACCAATGGCCAGATAGCTCAGTCGGTAGAGCAGCGGACTGAAAATCCGCGTGTCGGTGGTTCGATTCCACCTCTGGCCACCATCTCACTTATATCAATTCAAGCACTCTTTACTTTAGAATCAGTCTAAAAAGCGCAGTAAATGATCTAAATATAGGTATTTTCAATATATTTTAAAAATAAAAATATAAATGTATATATATCATATAGATAGATTAAAAAATAAAAAAATGGATGAATAATCTATTTTTTGGATATGCATGTTATCGTCTACTCACAAAGAGATGGAGCGTATCTCTAAAATGTTGTATAAAAACAAATAGCATGCTTCTTTTTGACACATCTTAGTGCATTTGCTTAGATCGAATTTCCTTCTTTTTTTATTATTCATTTAACTGAAGAAGGGGGAAATAATATTAACTTATTAGGGGAGGATTTTATCATGGGTAAAATCAAAGGTTGGATAGCAGAACTAACAGAAATAACTGTAGCTTTAGTAGCACTAGGTGTTGCCGCAGGCGTTGTATTTGGAGCTGATGTTCCATTTGTAGGCGCTGTGCTTGGTAACGTAGTTGATTTAATCAATCAACTGGGTGATGCAGGAGTTGTAGGTATTATTGTTCTTGCAATACTCTCAGGTATGTACGGCTCACGCGGTATGTAAATGGGAAAAAAGCTTTTAATGTTTTATACATTTTAAAAAGTATTTGAAAGGGCTCTTGCAAAAGGGCCCTTTTTTTTCTAGATTAGGTTTAATTAGGTTTACTTCAATAGGGGTCAAACGGTGGTCAAAAATTTTATAACAGAACTCACTAAAGTTACTGACTTCTTTATTATTGTTGCTACAGTTTTTGTCTTTCTTGCTTTTATAACACCTGCAGAAAAATCCATGCAGCCATTAATTGATCAAAATGAGAGCGAATTAAGTTCTATACTCAATGATCGATCCCAGTTGATATTAATATTGGAATCTTACAGACAACAAGAAGCATCTTTAAAAAATGAGCTTAATACCATATTAAATGCACCTCTAGAGATCATTGAAGTAGATGAGCCTATAGTGAGTATTGAAGGTGATGAACCTATCGTTGGTATTGAACTAGAAAATATAGATCAAGCTCCTCCTATAGACACATCTCTTATAGAGGCAGACATTAGTCAAACAGAAAGACAAATTAATTCTTTTATAATTGATCTACAACAACTAGAGAATAAAATATCTGCAACAGAACAAACAATTAAAGATCTTAAATTAGAATCGAAATCATCCAAGTCAGTTGGTTGGTTGCAACCCATTAGAAAAAATACAATGATCCTAATTAATGCCGGTGGCGTTGACGGTTTGATTGCTGGGTTTGCGTCTCTTATTTTCTGTTTGGTTTTTAAAAGAAGAAGAGGTTGGTTTAGTAATGTATTTGGTATTCGTCTAAAATAACTCTTAGTTTCTTAAATTCAGTAAAGTAATATCTATGAAAATTCAAAGGTTTGGAGATATATCCGTTCAAAAAGTCTTGGATGGTGTTGAGAACTTTAAAGCTGCTATAGCATTTCCAGAAATTAATTTAGAGGTTTTCAATCAGAATAAGAGTTGGGTTAAACCTTTTTATGACTTTGCAAAGAAAACAATTCGAATAAGCATGCATTCTTATGTCATCAGCACACCAGAAATAAATATTCTTGTTGATACTTGTATAGGCAATGGTAAAAATAGAGTTGGTAATGGTCCTATATATAAGGCTAACGCAGATGTGTTGTCGCATTGGAATTTAAGAGAAAGCGCCTATCTTCAGAACCTAAATAATATTGGGCTCAGAGCAGAAGATATAGATTAT
>ENA-OREN01000160-OREN01000160.1-marine-metagenome-genome-assembly--contig:-NODE-160-length-99219-cov-7.870640_pt1 | contig 99219 bp, 89 predicted proteins | sample MGYA00248624_ERZ508555 | MGnify/ENA primary metagenome ERZ508555 (study PRJEB26222, sample SAMN06267773) | marine metagenome | isolation source: Saanich Inlet, British Columbia, Canada | place...
TATTTCTTGTAAATATTCTGCCATGTTACAAACAGGCATTTTATGTTATATTTCTTTGCTAATTTAATTGCCTGATAGGTTACAAAACTATAATGTTCTTCCTCAATATGAAATATATCCGGCCGAATTTGCCTAACATATTTTTCCAGTCTAGGATACCAGTGAAAATGATTATAACCACTTAGTACAATCTTTGTAGGAATTATCTTATACTCATTACAAAAGCCCTTCTCTAAGTTAGTCTTATGCCATCTTGTTGGCACAATTAAGGTTAACTCTACATCCTTAAGCTTTGCCAATTCAATGAACCTTTTATGATATGCCTCTGATACTAAAGCCTTCCATATTACTAAAACCTTCATTTTCTATTTACCTAACAAATATAAGATAACCGGTTTATATAGTCTAATTCTCTTTGAGTATTATAATTTGACAATAAGGTAGTCATTTGTTGCTTTGATTACTTCGTATTTATTTTTCAGATATTCCAGCACACTACTATCAATCACATCCTGTTTAGTCGTAACAAAATAACCGGCACCTTTCTGTCTATAGCTCTCTATACTCTCAATTGAACAACTATTTGAATTCATAGCCCACCCTCTTCTATTACTATAATACAGAAGTTCCGGCCCTCCCCATATACAACCTATTATAAGATCTATTTTAAGTGATGTTTCATCTACTATCTTGCCAGCGATTTGAACCGGATAATCCTTTTCAAGCCTTTTCGCTTTGTATCTTCCAGTTATCTTGTGGTAGCCAATAAGAGGAAATGCTACAATCATAGCCACGAATAGCGCTTGTAAAGTAATTTTCTTAATTCCAGTTAACTTGTATGTAGTTATTAATTTTAGAGAGTTACTAATGGCATATCCGATAAATATAGATGCTGGGACGATAATTGGTATAGTGTAGTATGTGTGCCACTCAACCTCCTTAGCTGCTAAAATGAAGTATATGATTATCGCAAGCAGCCAATAATGAATGTACCTGAACTCCCTTTTCTTAAGTGTGAAAATTATTCCCAAAACAAAAAATACACCCCCAATATATATCAAATCCTTTTCAAATACTTCCGCGTAGAATACCTTCTCATAAAAAGGCAGGCTTGTTAAAAAGTAGACTGAATATTTCATGTAATAGCTAAAGCTTAATGAATTCAGTGAAATATTATTTATGCTTCCTACATACTGGGAATGTTTGTACCACAGAAAAGTAGGTATGAAGCTCAGAGCAACAAAGAGCCATAACTTCCATTGTGTTAAAAAATTAAGCTTGTATTTTTTTAGACAAAGATACACTAAAGGCAGTCCTAAGCAAATCGTGGGGAGCTTTACAAGAAATGCGAGTGTTGCACACAATGTCATGAGAGAAAATCTCCACCACCCTTCTCTGTCTATCCACTCTGAAAAGAAGTAAAGCATGGTGATAGAGAAAAACAACATAGTTGATTCCGGCTGAAAAGACCTGGAATAAAAGAATATATACGGATTTAATGTATAAAAGAGTAAGGTTAGTAATCCAGTAGTATTACCTGCATATTTTCTCGTCAATTTGTATAAGAAAAATGCTCCTCCACAGAAAGCAATTATAGAAACCAATCTACCCAGGTACTCATGAACTCCAAAATATTTGTATAATAAAGCAACTGTAAATGGATACAAATTGAATTCCGTCCCTCCGATGTAACCTTCAGTGTTGCCACCATACGATATCTGAGGGTAGAAGATATTCATGCCATTGTAATAAAAGTTACGTGCTATGGAAGCAGTATAGCACTGCCTCCACCCGGCAACTTCAAGTATAGGTTGTGTTATATTTATCAGTCTTGTCAGAAAGCCCACGACTATAATCAAAATCGAGTATATGGTGTTTTTACTTAACGTGATTAGCTAAAACCTTCTTTCATAATTTTTTTGCGCCTTTTGCGCCTTTTTGTGGCTCAACTCTTTTGCCACAAAAATACAAAGCGATTATTTCCGAATTAAATGTATAAGAATCATCTTGTCTTCTTTTGTAAAAAACCTAAACAGCAACAAGCAAGTAAAATAAGTTAAAGCACTTAAAATAATTACAAATGCAAGATTCAATCTTGCGGTAGTCAATACTATAAATGTTCCCATAATGGCCACACTTATAAACGGCTTAGAAGCTACAGCAACAATATTGGTTTTACAAATATATTTCGCAACATAATATAGGCCCAAGATGAACAAAACGATTTCTGTAATAACCGTTGCAGTACCTGCACCCAAATACCCATAGCGTGGAATTAAACACACATTCAATGCAATATTTACAAATACACACGTTCCAGCCATTATTGCATTAGTCATTTGCCTGTTAACAGCAACCAGAATATTCATCAGAATGTAATTAACAAAAATGAAAATAAGAGCAAGAGACAATATTTTTAATGCTGGAACTGTTTTCACATATTCATCGCCATAAATTGTATATATTAAATGTCCAGATAACAGCAATGTGCCAACTGCTACTGGCAAGGCTATCATAATAAGATACCTGAATGATGCTTGATAAACTTTTCTAAGAGAATCTATAGATTCTTTGTGCAAACCAGAAACTATAGGGAAGAGTGCACTTACAATAAGGGCAGGCACAACACCCATCAACTCTATCAATCTCATCGCAGCCGAATACCATCCAATCTCGCTATTATCTCCCCTGATAATAGAAAGCATAACTACGTCTATCTTGAAATAAATAACTGTAAAGACAACTGTTAGTGCAAGGGGTAATGATTCTCTAAGAATGTATTTCCAGAACTTCATATCAAAGCAGATGCGTATTTTTTTTATACACACACACACTAAGTAGAAACCAATTATTGAACTAATTAAATAGACTACCAGGAACACATTTGCCAAACCAACCAGTCCAAATCCCGTAGATAAAACCACAATTCCTGATAAAAAAAGAAGAATATGGTTTGTTCCCTTCAGGCATGCTTCTATATCCATCCGTTCATACGCATTGAAGATAGCACAATAAAAATCTATCAAAGCTTTAAAAAACATTACACCACCAAAGATCACAAGTAATGTAATTATATCAGTAGAATAATCAGTAAAAAGAACGAACAAACCTATTACAGTGATGCATATAAATGAAAGAACAATCTTTAACGCTAGAATATTACCAACATATTCCCTAGTCAATTCTTTTTGCCTGGACACATTTCTTATAAGTATCGTGCTTAAACCAAAATCTGTCACTATAAAACAAATTCCCGCAAAAGAATATGCAAATGATAATTTACCAAAATCTTCATCACCCATTTTCCTTGCTATATATATGAACAGAAGCGCCGGCAAGACCCTCGTAGATTCTGACAAAATCTTATAGAAGATATTCCGTCTTGCTCGCTTTATTAAAGCGTCTTTTGGCATGTTTCTGATTCCCTAAATTGTGTTAATACCACAGCAAGCCCTAATATTATGCCCCATTGAAGATGAATCCCATGAACAGTTAAGACATTTCCAAGATTATTGATTAAATAAACAATCACCCCTCCCATCAATCCAACGAGCAGACAATAATCCCTGGATCTCTCTAGTGATTTCATGGCACCCACTAAATATTTGATTATACACGTTAACCAGAAAATAAAAGCGCACAAGCTAATTATTCCTGCTTCAACAAATATTTGCAAGTATAGGCAGTGCAAATCGTTCTCTATAACAGAATAGAATTTTGTAAAATTCTTAATAAGCAAAGGATAGTTACCTATTCCTATCCCAAACACTAAATCATCTTTTACCATGTCAAATCCTATTGGATATAACATGAATCTACCTTCTGCTTCATGCAAATCCAATCTGCCCTTGAAGTCATCTTTAATATTTGAAGACAAGAAAATGATGACAAATATTACAAAGGCCATTAATAAGGGAATGGCAACTCTTTTTCTTACTTTAGTCAGTCTTACTTTAGTCAGAAAGAAAACAAGAAACATTGTCAAGGCTAAGGAAATCCAAGCCGTTCTTGAAAATGTTAGAAACCAGACCATAATTGATATCATTGTAAAAGCACATAATGTAATCCGCTCCCACAAAGACACACTTGTCATCAACATACCAAAAAGGACAGGTATTATTAAGCTAACATAACCTGCTAATGCGTTTGGATGTCCAAAAAAGGAGTAAGCACCGGGCCTTTCAGCACACACACTTTCAACTCCTGCTAAATAGCTAACGATTCCAGATATAGAAACAATAACGGTAGATAAGACCAGAGAATACATAATTACTCTCATCTTTTTATCGTCATTTACCAGATTTATAGTCAAATAATAAACAACAATAAGCTCTAACCAACGTACAACTTCTTTTGCTGTTAACGAAAAATCCATAAATTTTGAAGCTGATAATAAGATGCACAGCATAAAAGGAAAATAGTAGTAAATTAATTTTCTATTTCCAAAATGATTCTCCCTTCTTGCTACTAGTCTAAATATACAAACGAAAACGAGAATAGACATAACCGTTTCTAAAGGATAAATTAATATGCTATTTAGATTTATCAATCCTTCAAATGGAATGGAAACAACAACAAATGCAATACCCAAATACGGCTTGTAAACAATCACGCCCGTAATTACACATACTACGCTAATTATATAAATCCAGAACATTATTCCATATCCCTTTAGAAATTAATATTTAAGAGAAGTCTTAGTTAAATGACACCGACTTGTATTCTGCGACATCTTTGGAATGTTTCCCTCCGGCATCGGAGTTACCGGTGGAATGCCGTGCATGTTTGTCATATTCCAATTATTCACACAATAAAGATACGATTCTCTATTGCCGCTTTACATATGACAAACCTTTCATAGATATAAGCAAAATATTGAAAGAACGCTATAACAATATCATCTCTAGACCTGAGAGTTCTTCCCAATATCAAGAGAGGAGGACATAGTATAATTAACAAATTATTGTGATATAATATGTTCATTCTTAGCTTTACACCAGATCCCTTACCGTGAATTTTTAATAGACAGACCATATCCCCCGCCCTTTTTGCCAGGGCAAATAATCTTTTAATTGTCAGTTTCTTTAATTGATGTACAACAATCATATCTTCCGAGAAATATAATTCACCATATTTTAAAGAACGAATTGCCAAGTCCCTATCTTCATGTCCATAAATAAAACGCGGATTAAAAGAATTTATTTTATCAAGTGTTTCCCTTCTATATCCAATATTGCACGTCAGATAATAACCTTTATATGACTCCATAACCACATTTGAAATCGTTGTTTTAGCACTTTCATAATATGTTTTTCCTTCTACACCGATATATTTTCTGTCTTGTAAAGTTCTTACCCCCTCTTCAAGCCAGTATTTATTAGGTATACAGTCTCCATCTGTAAAGAAAACATACTCACCCTCGGATCTTTCAATACCAATATTTCTGAGGTTTGACAACCCGCATCTGGAATTCTCTACAAAATAATTAATTCTTGCATTGCGGTAAGAATTAATTATTTCACCGGTCCCATCAGTCGAACCATTATCAATAACTATAATTTCGAAATCCCAAAAGGTTTGCCTCACTAAAGCATCAATACACTTTTTAATATATCTTTTTTCATTAAAAACAATTAAGACTACACTAACTTTCATATTCTCCCCATAAATGAAGATTTTAAAAGGCTGAAAGGATTCATACTTATACTTGCACCTAAGAAGCAAGCATGTGTACATGAACAACATCTTATTTCTTTACGAACCTTCTCGGCATCTTCTGAAAACCAGACTTTTTTAAAATCATAGTTCGTCTTTCGCACATTGCCTATCTGCTCTGTCAATTCACAAAGCCTAACATCACCACTGGAATCTAACACTCCAATTATGCCTCCTGCCTGGCAAGTAAAAGGAAGTCTGCCGCCTCTCAGAACTGATGTATACAAAGTATACAAGTATTTGAGCCTGTTCATACTGATAAAACGTTTCACTCTATTTGGTAGCCTTCTCTGGGCCCAGTATTCCTGATAATGTAATAATTCATTCGAAAGTTTGCTCCATTCTTCATGTGATGGCGGTGACAGGTTCTTGTCATAGGGATTTCCTCTCATCGGTGACGGGCCATGATCATCCACTGGCAAGTTATTTTTTATATACTCCGACAAATCAACAATTTCATTAATATTTAACTTGTTTACAACCGTAATAATATAAATAGTAAGATTCGGATAATTCTTCTTCAATGTCGACAACCGCTTAGCTGTTTTCTCAACTTTTCCAAAACTTCCATCAACCCCTTTTATTAAATCGTGAGTTCTCTTTAATCCATCAAGTGGAAGGCTGAGTGTCAGATTTAAGCTCGGGCATTTCTCCAAGATCTCTTTTGTAGCACGGTATATCTTATCTGTGTAAAACCCATTTGTAGGAAGATGAATAAATTTAATTTCATTTTGCAAATGAAATATTTCACAAATATCTGCCAAATCGTCTCTTAATGCCGGTTCCCCTCCGGATATAAACAGGCTATTCAATCTTCCTAAAGAATTTGATATTCTCCTAATCTCATCCAAGGATAAATCGGCAGTATTAGGATTTTCCATATTCTCGACATTAAAACATGTTTTACATCGAAAATTACACCTATCAGTAATAAAAAAAATCAGTGAGTCTACTGCAAATTTATTTGCATAGTATCGGAAATAGGGCCTAACAATCTTATTCAGTTTACGAAACATAAATTCTTTGCTAATTTCCTCTAATAATCAGAAACAGATAAAATAATACAAGACTGAGTGAAGGTAAAACTTTAGTAATTGTACAAGAAAAATCCACTGAGTAACGATGAATTGCTTTGCCAACTGCAGGCTTCCTAATCTACCAATTTATATTTCTCATTGTCCACTTCCCTTTAAAACCACATAGAATGTTTTTAACAATATCGTTAAATCCAGTCCTAGTGACCAATTATCAATATACTTCAGATCAAGAGCCATCCACTCATCAAACTTTATCTTGTTCCTCCCGTGTACCTGCCATAAACACGTCAAACCTGGTTTCATGGAAAGGCGTCTCATCTGCCAGATTTCATATTCTTTCACTTCTGACGGTATTGGCGGTCTTGGCCCAACTAAGCTCATCTCTCCTCTTAAAACATTGAATAGCTGTGGAAGTTCGTCCAAGCTACTCTTTCTTAGAAATCTCCCAAAAGAAGTTGTTCTAGGATCATTTGACATTTTGAAAACAGGACCATCCATTTCATTGTGCTTTTCTAATAAACCTTTAGCATCTTCAGCTTTTTCAATCATTGTGCGGAATTTGTAAAATCGAAAATTTCGCCCATTTAGGCCAGATCGTTTTTGTTCAAAAATTACAGGACCTTTTGACGTTAGCCTAATTATCACAGAAATCAGTAAAAATACAGGAGAAAGAAGTATAATCAATATTATAGAACCAATATAATCAATAATAGTTTTAATAAAAATACTATCATGATGATATATGGGAGACGAAACAAAAGTAAATGTAGGTAATCCAAAGAACTTTACTAATGTTAAACTCGCAACCTCAGAATTGCGAACGATTTTATACGCTTGACAATCCGGTATAATTCTTACGGTAATGCCCATTCTCTCCGCAAATTCTATATACGATTCAGGATCTTTAATAAGATCAAGTGATACCGCAAAAACTACCTCATCGATAGAGTAACTCTTTAAAATGGTATTATAATCATTTAGTATTCCTATAGTCTTTATTCCCTCGTGGACATCTTGTTCAAAGAAATTATCTTCTATTCCAAGACACCCTATAATATTATATCCAGAATATTGAGATCGCTTTAATGCGCAAATAACATCTATAGCTCTCTGTCTGTTTCCAATTATAACGACATTCTTTAAATTATATAATTTAGTATAATTTTTCTTTATGAGGTGATAAGTAATTCTCCTACTAGTGACCAGTATTAAAACATTCAGAATATAAAAAGTAAGAAGAAATATTCGACTTACACTTTCTGCATTCTTTAATAAATAAAGACAACATATTAGAACAGCCATATTAATAGATACCAGCCTGACAATTTTAAATGATAAGTTGGAAACACTACCTTCTCTAATGAGTTCATACTTATAAAAAAGGCTGAAGGAGGTGTACCATATTATAATTATTACAAAAAGTATAGAATAGTAATCTAGTTCCAGACCGCGTATTGAATGTGGCAGACAATACGATTTAATATGATAAGCCACAATAAAGGCTAATGCTGTAAGCATAATGTCAAATAATCTGTACACTCTTATTAAGTTAACACTTGTATTATGTTTCATTTTGATACCTTTGTAAGCACTATAACAATTAATTCTCTAATCAATAGAAACAAATAAACTGCATTTGTAATAAAATACCTCTTCCACATTCTTCTAGGTTCTTGATAAATACGATATAACCACTCTAACCCTTTGTTTTGTACAAATAGTGGAGCACGTTTTGTTTTGCCTGCAAAAATATCAAAGCTACCTCCAACGCCCATAACAAACCTTGCATTTAGTTTATTTTTATTTCTTTTTATAAATATTTCTTTTTTAGGTGAAGAAATACCAACAAACACAATACTAGGTTTTAAAGATGCAATCTCATTTACAACAGACATTTCGTCTTCTTCTTTAAAATACCCATTATGAAATCCTGCAATTCTTAGCTTAGGCAATCTTAATTTAAAAGATGATACCATACGATACAGCACATCGTCGGTTGCACCCAGAAAATACACACCAAATCCATACCTTTCTGCTTCTGATAATAAGTTATACATCAGATCAATACCGGCAACGCGTCCTTTTGGTTTTAAACCAAATAACCGCATTCCATAAACGATACCAGCACCATCAATGTTTATCATATCTGCACCTTGAATTGACTCTCGGAGCAAAGGATCATTTCTACTCTTAACTAACTTTCCTACATTTAATGCTACATGCTGAAAATTATTTTTTGATCGAATCGACTCATTAATTGTATCAAGTGATTCGCGCATAGACAGGTTATCTATGTTAAAGCCAAAGAAATCTATTCTAGATCTAGAGTTCACTTAATCTTTTATTTAAAATATCAATAATCCGTCCAGAAGCATTTCCATCCCAAAGCGAAGGAATTATTGAATTTATATTGGCATTACTTAATATTTCTTCAACTGATTTAATTATTTTTTCAGTGGATATCTCAACAAGTTTGTTTGTACCTTTCTCTATAGTAATTGGCCTTTCAGTGTTCTCTCTTAATGTAAGGCATGGAACACCCAAAGCAGTTGACTCTTCTTGAATACCTCCGGAATCTGTTAAAACAACTTTTGCGGATTTTATTAGTTTCAGAAAATCCAGATACCCCAACGGTTCACAAAAGCAAATATTCTGTGAAGAAATCATATAATTGGAATCTTCTAAATCATCTATCTTCTTTTTAGTTCTAGGATGGATCGGAAAAATAATTTTTATTTTCTCCTGGATTTTTTCTAACGCATTAAGGATCTGCTCAAGAACAGTTTGATCATCCACATTACTAGGACGGTGTAATGTAACAAGAACAAAATCTTGTTGGTTAATATCAAATCTACGTAATACTGTTGAACGATCTGCTTTGTCTAAATAGTGAAAAACCCAATCAATCATCGTATTGCCAACATGAAATATCTTTTCATCTGAGACGCCTTCTGTTTTCAAATTCTCAAGTCCACTTTTTTCAGTAACGAATAAATAATCTGAGATTGAATCTGTTAAAACCCTATTTATTTCTTCTGGCATTTTTCTGTCGAAGCTTCGAAGACCTGATTCAATATGGGCAACTTTAATATTTAACTTAACCGTCGCCAATGCACACGCTATAGTAGAGTTGACATCTCCCGCTACTAAAACTATATTCGGCTTTTCTTTAAATAATATACTTTCAAACTCGACCATAATTTTAGCTGTTTGCTTTGCATGGCTATCAGACCCGACACCCAAGTAATAATCTGGCTCAGGCAAGCCTAGTTCATCAAAGAAAATTTTTGACATATTGTTGTCATAATGCTGCCCGGTATGAACCAATATTGGATTAAAATTAGGATGTGCTACCATGCGTTGATGGATTGGTGAAACTTTCATGAAATTGGGACGAGCTCCAACCACATTTATTACTTTATGCACATGTGTATTATTTTGCATATATACTTATTGCATAATACATCCAAGCCTGGCTCCATCGGATGTAATTAATTTTATTCGTATACCATTTAGTTTTCTGATAATAGAAATATTGATTCTGTCCATCCCACATTAATTCTACTGCTTTGTTAAATAATTTATCGGCCAATTCTTTATATTTAAAAGCGGTAAATGTGATAAGTCCCTGTGCAAAATTATGTATATCAATTGGGTAACGTTTATTATCATAGTATTTAGGTGTCATATCTGGTTCAAAGTGATTATCCAAATGATACTTTAAACCTAGTTCAATATTATCTTTAAAAGTTAGTTCTGATGTTAAATTTTCGATTTCATTTAAAGCCACTAAATTAAACCCTGTATGGAAATTGTCAACCCATCTATGGTGATTGAGTTCCCCATAATACCAAGCACCATCTTGACGTTGACGATTGATTGAATATTGAGCGGACCTTAAGGATATCTTTTTATAATTATCACTTTTTGTATATTTGTATAGACGCGCAAATAATTTAGCACCCATTAAATTTGCATTATGAACTCTAGCTTGTTTGTTGGGGATATAGCCAAAACATATTTCTTTGGACGTTTCATATAACAATAATTCATTCAAAATGAAATCACCCACACTCTTAGCTATCATTAGAAACTTTTCATCCCTCTCCTTTTCATAGACGTCAAGAAGCGCTTGGGCAACAAACGAAGATACGATAATATTAGGCTCCCATGGCTTTGCTGAAAACGCTCTGGCTTGCCATGGAAAATTGTACCCCCAACAATAATTGATTCTATTATTACTTTTATTTTTTAATATTACGTTTATTATTAAATCAATATGTTCTCTATTAAAACATGAATTGGAACCTAAATAATGTGCAGACAAAAGCAACGCTAATCCTTTTAGGTTATGCCCTTTTTCAATAGATGCAAGATTACGGAAATTTAATGGAATCCTTTTAAACAATTGAATCCATAATAATCCCAATATTCTATTATTTTTAAATGGTAAATGCTGAAAAATCTGACTATTTAGACCATCAAAAGGATCCCAACCTTTAAATTGATCCTTTTTTATTGTGTATGAAAGGGCTGACAATAAATCCTGTGGCAGCATCAATATTTTACCACTTTTTTATGAATAATAGACTCAATAACATCGAATGACATAAGTGATGAATAATATAATTCACTAAAAGGAATAGGCGATTGTGTTCCTTTTTGAATTGAATCAAGAAAAAGCTCAATTTCTCTCTTGTGACCTTTGTCCTGATTAAACATTTTTTTTCTTTTTGTTTTATTGGAATAAATAATAAGGTTTTTGAAATCATCTATTACGAATGAAACGCTATTACTAAAAATTTCTATATATTCTTTCTTCAGCTCTTTAGAACCGTTTGCATAATACGAAATGGTTGCAATTGAACCATTTTCAAATTGAATGCTTATATTTAACGTATCCATTAAATTTTGAGGATCTGGAATCTCAACAGCATAGAGGGACTTGGGCTTTGAGCCGGCAAAGAACATTGACAAATCAAGAAAATGACATACCTCACCAATAATGCGGCCACCACCTATTTCTTTATCCTGTATCCAGTGATCGTATGGTATCTCACCGGCATTAATTCTGAAGTTCATAGAAATTGGAGATCCTGAAATCAATTCATTCTTTATATATTGAGTATATGGCGCAAACCTCCTGTTATAACCAACCATAAGATGCGTTGCAATTTTATCCTTGTTTACTGAAATATATTCTTCCTGAATCTTATTTAATTCCTCTTTTGACAGACATAGTGGTTTTTCAACAAATATATGTTTTTTTGACCTCAATCCTTTCAAAACTAATTCGCCATGATTTTGATGTCGGGAAACAATGAAGAGCGTGTTGGAGTCTTTCTCATTCACGACAGAATCATTATCAGTTGTTCCACGATGGAATCTCCACTTAGCGGCAATATTCTTGGATGTATGACCCTTTGTTGTAGACACAGAAATAAATTCTGCATTTTTAATGCCTGGCAATAAATGATTTTGCGCAAATGAACCGGCACCTATAAATGAAATCCTCAATTTTGGCGTTTCAGTAAATGATGGTTCTGGTATAAGTACTACATCATTATTAATTTCTCTTTCTATGTCATACTTTAGCAATATACCTACGAATGGTTCTGATCTGTCAACAACCATTTGATATGCTTTCGGTGCGTCATCGAATGGGAAGAGATGGGTAGTCAGTATATCAAGATTTACTTTCCGCTGATCCAATAAATCCAGGAAAGCCTGCATATTTCTATTTTCTGTCCATCGAACATATGCAATTGGATAATCTAATCCCTTCTCCTCATATTTTGGGTCATAGCGACCAGGACCGTAGGAAGTAGACATACGCAATTCCAGTTCCTTCTTGTAGTAATTGTCCCGGCTGAATCCAGTTGGAACATCTCCCACAATAATTACTTTACCTCTTCTTCGACATAATTTTCCTGCCAACTCTATAGGATCTAAGCTATTCGTGCCAGCCGTTATAATAACTGCATCGGTACCATAACCACCAGTGGCATTCATTATTGACTGTTCTTCCTGTCCGTTAAACCGTTCAAAAACAAGATCTGCTCCAGATTTCTTTGCTAATTCTAATGAATCCTTATCTATATCGATTCCTATAACATTGATCCCAGATGCTTTCAAGATCTGAACTGTCAGCTGCCCAATTAAGCCTAACCCAATGACAACACAATTCTCACTGAGACGAAGACCGGATTGCCGAACACCATGCATGGCAATACTGGCGACTGTTGTAAACGATGCTTCGGAAAAAGCCACTTCATTGGGAACCTTTACAACTAAATTCTCAGGTACTGAAATAATCTCTGCATGATTGGCTATTTCTGCACCGGCACAAGCAACTCTATCCCCAACCTTGAATTTCGAGATACCATATCCAACTTTAATAACCTCTCCAGAAGCAGAATAACCCAAAGGAGCGAGAACATCTAATTTATTCATCACCTTTTTGAATGCAGAAGATATTCCCTCTTTTTTAAGTGTGCCTAGTACTTGTTTAGCTTGTTCAGGTCTCTCTATTGCTTTAGCAAGATAGCCTTTACGGGCCGTTGAAACTTTGGATACTTCTGTTCCCACGCTGATTAGAGAATAGTGATTTCTGACTAATACGCTCCTTGCAGAAACTACAGGAATTGGCACTTCTGACACTTCCATTCTGCCTGTTTTTAAATTTTGAGTTAACTGTTTCATAAGATCATTTATCCAAATATTCTCTACACCATAATTCTATTGTCAGCAGTTGATAAATTCTATAGGCATTATCACTTTTACCATCTCTATCGTCTTCGATTATTCTTTTTACGAATTCATAATTGAAGAAACCCCGTTTCACAATATTTTTTTCTGACAATAGATCGTCTATCATGTCTCGCAAGTCATTTGATACCCAAGCACGTATTGGAGCACCAAACGATGCTTTTTTACGATAAATTATTTTTTTAGGGATAATGCCCTCCGCTGCCTTCTTTAGAATATATTTAGAAACACCATTCTGGTATTTGTACTTACCGGGAATTTTCATTGCAAACTCAATAACATTTTTATCTACAAAGGGAACTCTAACTTCAACAGACGCAGCCATTGATGCCCTATCGGTATAAAAGAGATTCAAACCTAACATAAACATTTGTATATCGGTATTACATATTTGATTAACAGGGTCATTTGTGAATTTCTCATTAAACACTTTCTCATGTTCATTATTTATGTAGTTAATTCCAACATGATACTTCTCAACAAATAAGCTTTTAAGCTCTTTATCCGAATAATATGAGTAACTCTTCATATAAGATTTTTCTAATGGTAAATTAGCAAATGAATTAAATCTCTTAATCCATCTCCTGATCTTATAGCCTTTCTTTTTACCCCTTACCGGCAGATAATTAATAATATTTGTTACACCATTCCTTATTATTTCTGGAACCATTCTATATTTTTGTGCCAGCATCGTTGCTTTATGCCTTCTATAACCAAAGAATATTTCGTCAGCTCCCATTCCAGATAGTAATACTTTTACACCTTTTTTTTGTGCAGCTTTACAAATCAAATAGGTATTGATCGCCGCCGGATCCCCAATCGGTTCATCAAGCATTTTAATTATGAATGGTAACTCAGCAATAATATCTGCTTTCACTTCAATCTCATTATGCTCAAAGTTCTTCTCACCTGACAACCTCTTGGCATATTCATAGTCGAGAGGCATTTTCTCGTATTTGTTGTCTTTTTCAAGGGTTTTTATTGTATAAGTGGATAAACTATTGTTCGATTTTTGGGCTAAAACTGAAATTAAAGATGAATCCAGGCCGCCACTTAAAAAAGAACTTACTGGGACATCTGCAATCATATGCCTTTCTATACTCTGTTCTATTTCATTTTGTAATTTCTCGCGCACATCAACGATATTATTATAATTATGATCTGATAATTGCCAATATCTCGACACCGTAAATGAATTATTTTTGTTAATTAGCATATAATGAGCAGGTGGCAATTTATAAGCGGACTTTAACATTGTATCTGCGCCTGATACCCAAGAATAATTCACAGCGCTAACTAATGATTTTTTATTTAATTCCTTGCTGAATCCACTTATTACTAACAGCGTTTTTAATTCTGAGGAAAAAGCTATATTCACTCCAATTTGAGTATAATACAGAGGTTTTATCCCAAAATGATCTCTTGCAATAAAGGTTGTTTTCTTTTCTATATCATATATAGCAAATGAGAACATACCTATGAAGTGTTTAAGGCATTGTTCTTGGAACTTTTTATACATTTCAAGTATTACCTCTGTATCAGAATGGGTTCTTAAAGTAACACCATGCAAGTAACTTGTAATCAACTCTTTATAATTATATATTTCACCATTAAACGAAATAACTAATCCATTTTTTTCAAAAGGTTGATTTGACCGTGGATTTAGATCAATAATCGAAAGTCTTTGATGTGAAAGAGCTATATGTTCATCATGCCAAATAGATTGATGATCTGGGCCACGATGTTTCTGAATAATATTTGATCTTTCTGCAAGGTCAATTTTATTTTCAAAGCCAATGAAACCTGCTATCCCACACATAATTTATTTACTCAATCTTAGATAATAATTTGTGGATAAAGGATAAATACCAGTGCTGTCCGGTTGGGTACTCAGTTGCCCCTGCGTACTTCACCCCATTAGGCAAGCAAGAATAGTTTTGAGTATTTGCACTTATTACATAAATCCAAGTCATTTGTCAGCGCTTGTAGGCTTCTTCAGGATTGCCTATTTACCCGATCGTTATAAAAATTATTTTTTTTCATATTTACCCAAAGTGCCCAACCTAAAATACGCGTCACTGCTGTTGGTAGCCATCTAACCGGCAATGGTGGGGCATGCATGAATTCCTGGTGCATTTTAACTATTTTAAAGGCAGGAAAGTCAGTAATGACATCCTTTTTCCAGTATACTTTACTATATGGATTCAATGGGCCATCAGTGTTTTTATGAATAAATGTACTCATTCTTAGATATGAGAGTATGCCCATTCCTCTTACATTTTTAAGATGCTGATTACATATACCACTACCCCTTGCTTTAAGCACCCATAGAATCAGCAAGCCCAGCCGGCGAAGAATTGTAATAGAAAACATATAGTTTATAGATCTTTTCGCATAGAGCATCACAATAAGTAAGCCGTCTGGTTTTAATACACGAGCAATCTCCTCCTGAGCTTTTATTATTTCTGGAACATGATGCAATACACCATGAGAAAACACTATATCAAAGTGGGCAGTTTCAAATGGCAGGTTACACACTGTACCAACCTCTATCTTATCATAGGGAAGTTTACGCAATTTTAATCTTGTTTTAACACGGTCAACAGATTCTCTTGTTAAGTCTATACCACTCCATATACCGCCTCTCTTAACTATTTGTTCACTGTCTGCTCCCAGTCCTAAACCAATCTCTAAAACACGTTTATCCTTGAAATCTATCTGATCCAAACAACTAAGAATATGCTTCTCTCCCATGTAACGAAACTCATCATACCTTTCGAAAAAAGATTCGTAATCCTCACCTATTTTGTTACCGATCTGACCAGCGCCACATGGATGGGTATTCCAGAAATCTCTAATTTCTTCTTCCGTCATTACAAAACTCCCATTTGACTCTCAACATGTATCTGTGATATTGACAATGAGCTTTCGTAACAATACATGCCTTAAATTTATAATTTAGAATAAATCTTAAGAAGCTCTAACCCAACTATCTCACTACTAAATTGTTTAGACAGCCTCCTATTGTTCTTTGCCATTTTCTCTGCGAGTTGTGGATGATTTAAGAGATAGCTCATTCTCTCAATGAGCATATCGCAATTTTTTGGTTCAACCCACAGGCAATTATCCGGTTCATTCAAATAATCAGCCGCTGCCCTGATTCTGGAAGTGATAATTGGCAGACCGGCAGCAGCTGAGTTAAAGATTGTCATAGAAAACCCTTCAGTGACAGTAGGAAACACTAAAATGTCAGATCCCAAGTATATCTCCGGGGTGCCTGCCTCTTCGACATAACCCGTGAATGTTGTATCCTTTTCCAATCCTAATGTTGCAACCAACTCCTTTGCCGCATTCATCATCACTCCATCTCCAACTAAAAGGAGATGCATGCCAGTAAATCTATTTTTAACAATCGAAAATGCCTTAATAACTTCTAATATTCCTTTACTCTCAATAAATCGTGCTATAAAAAGAAAAACAGTCTTTTGGCTTGATATCTTGTGTTTTTCTCTAAAATTTGACTTTAGTTCAAAACGGATTGAGTTAACCACATTCTTTACAATATAAAATTTCTCTTTCTGCTCAGGATATACGATTAAGAAATTATTTCTCTCCTCCTTAGATAGGAACCCAACTCCATTAACATTATTTAATAACAGTAATGTTATTAATCTCCAGCCAAGGTTACCTGATAATAATACAGCGTTAGAGCCATGGAATTTCAAAAATAATTTTGCTCTAATCCTTGTAAATTTTAAAAGTAAGACAATGAATACATCCCTCAATAGGCCATTAACATTATATGCAGTGTTAATGTGAATAATATCATAGTTTTCACTTTTTGCCATTCTGGTCATTTCTCTACTCATTCTTGCAGTATTTATTATTCTATGCCAGAAAGACACTTGATCTCTAGGGGAACCATAAACTACGGTAGATACTTTTGTGTGTTCTTTTGACTTCAAATACTCTAATAAGTATGGTTCACACGATAATAACCCACCCCTGGCATCAGGATTAGGAATGCCGACTAGTATCCTCGTAAATTTCTTTCCCTCTGCCAAATCAGCACCCAACACGCTGGTCATTGTATTAATAAAATTATCTTCAAAAGTACCAAACGTGTAATTTTCTTGAAACTTTTTAATATTCGCTTTCGACATTTTCAGTCTACGTAAAGGATCCGAAGACAAGCATCTAATCTTATTGGCTACTTCACTTGGGCTATTCTTTTCAACTAGAAAACCATTTATACCATTTTCTATCAGTTCCGGGATCGCACCATCAGATGTTACTACAATAGGCAAACCGTAACCCATGGCTTCAAGTAACACAAGGCCGAAAGCTTCATTATGGGTGGGGAAAACAAATATATCTGAAGTTTCATAAAGCGTTTGTTTGTCAGAGCCATAAACACCACCCAAATATGTAATTTCATTCTCCATATTATCCCGTTTAACAATGGACCAAAATTCATTTTCTGGAAATCCGTAACTAAACTCTCCTGCAACAGATGCTTTTATCTTTATATTACTATCCACTTTGAGTATTTTCATTGCCTCAAGAAAATCAATTATTCCCTTCTGTCGAGTAAGAGTCGAAAGATAGAGCAATCTTATTGGTCGACTTTCATCTTTATTAGCAGCAACGTTTGGTCTTTTCCTTGCTACCACATCAATACCATTTGGCAAAAAGTAACATTTGTCCTTCTCTACATACTTTTCAATATCCTGGTATAGTGCTTCGGATAAAAGAATAATTTTTGCATGCGCAAAAACATATTTGTATAAAAGATTATTTATTCCAGCTTTGGAAAAAGCTTCAATACCTTTACCATGTAAATGATAAACTCGTTTCACACTGAATAATTTCATTATTGAAACAAAAAAAGCGTCCCTATAAAATGCACTACCCACTGGAGTCAAAGTAAAATATATTAAATCGTATTTCTTTACGAACAATTTGAAGAATATCAAACAACTATATTTAAATCCTTTGAATAGTTTCAATAATCCAAATTTTCCAAGCTTATCTATTTTTTTTGAAAAACACAAAGCGATATAATCAATATCAAAGGCTTCGTTTATCCTTTTTGATTCCTTGATATTCTGATTCATAACTGTTGTGCCGTGAATGGGTGGTGGCATCTGTAATATAGCTAGAATATTCATATATCAGTCAAATCACTACCAAGCCAGTAATGATGCTTGAAATTGTTGTCCCAAAAGTACCTTGTGCTATTGATACCTTTTATAGTCGAATAAATTCTATTGTCTTTGCTCAATCTTCTTTTCTCCCTTTTCATACCATTTAGCATACTCGTTGATTCTATGTGCTTTATAATTTTCAAAGATAATATATTGCACAAGACCAATTAAGAATACAAATGTGGTGCAATAGCCTGGGGATTCTAAGCCAACATTTACACCAATTATTATCATGCCAAGCAACAAAATATAATTTAATTCATGAGGAGCATTGAAATTTCTTATTTTTTTCTCAATTGAGTTGATATACGCCATGAACAATAACAATCCAACAATACCCATCCTGTAGAAAATATTAACAAAACTATTGTGTTGGCCCCTTACAAAGTTCCAATCTGTATGTTGTACGTAAGGAAAATAAGTAGTACCAAATCCGTGACCAATGAAAAAAGTACTATCTACCGTAGACTTTATATCATCAACCCATACCTTTAATCGCCATCCTGTATTCACATCAGAGTCTGTCATATAAAAAATTAGACTATCTGGAATAACATATCCTGTAACGATCATAATTATTATAAATGCAGAAATGTATTTCATCTTCAACTTTTTTCTTGTAATAAAAAAGACCAATAGAATTCCTTGCATCAATGTTACTTGTAAAGACCCAGAATAACCCTGGATTAGTAAAATAAATAAGAAAGTTATTAACCCGATTAAATGATTTCTAATTGAAAGAAGTAAAATTGCAGTAAATTGCATAGCTACTGGTAGATGAAGGGATACTGAGAAGATGACAAAAAACAGCCTTCTTTGTAGAAAAAATTTGAAAAGACCTACTTTAAAACTCTGAGCGAAAACAGGAATGGCAATAAAGAGAAAAGGTAAAAAATAAGCCTGGCGAAGAACATAATATTTATCGTATTGGACATTAGAAAGCAAAGAAAAACCTCCAATAAGACTAATTGCCGCATAGCAAATACCAAGAAGTATGAAATAACATAGTGAGCTATTATAGTATTTCATGGATGACTTAAAATCCACAGCCCATATTAGAAAAGTATAGAAGAATATAATGAAGAATAAAGGTATGCCTGCTATTGAAACATCTTCTTGGTACCCAAATTTAAATAGCGCTAGAGCTAATATTTGTAGAATAAGATAAATAACTAGACGCATAATATATTCAATATAAAGTCCTTAGTGTGCAAGCGTGTTTACAAAATGGAGTTATGCAGCGACGAAGGATATCGTTGTAGCAATTCTGAGAAGTGTGCGGGTGTGCCTGACTCGTCTTTATTAACGATCAAGCCCAGCTGATCCAAATATTTTCACAGTAACTGGGTGGGGTTCATCCATTGATATTTCTGCGCTCTTCACAACCTCACCATCGCAGCCATCATGCCATCTCCGTAAGTCTACACTTCCTTAGCTCTGCACTCTCTGGTCCCTGACATGAAGTAATTTCCTTATACTTGTCGTCATCTTACGTTTTTTCTATAACGATAAATAGACAGGCAAATAGCGGTGATGATGGCCATTATATAAAGCGTATTAACAATCATTAGAGCAGGAGAATACCGCCCGAAGAACACGGGAAATTCTGACTCGCAACCAAAATAAAATGGCGATCCAGCCAATAGAAAAATGCTCACAATTCCTGATACACGCCAGTCTAATAAAACACCTTTGGGTTTCTCCTTGATTAAGTATTTTAGTTTTTTAAATGCCTCCGCATCATTATTGCACTGATTATGCAGATAAGAACGGACAAATCCTAATAAACTGCCCAGTCCCACACCAAGAATACATGCGTGCAAGATTTTGCGCTTCAAATTCCTATTGAATGGGTGAGAATTGATCTTTGGTCTTTTAATGATCTCCATAACAGACTTTCTCTTAAAACTACTTTTGATATAGTCAAGTTCCCACTGCTCTCTCTTTAAAGCCATGTACAATTGTTGCTCCTGTCTCAAACTATTTATGAGGATGCCATACTCCCGTTTCAATACGGTATTTAATACTTGATTATTCAATTCGTTAAATTCTTTTAAGCTTTGTTCTGCCCCCTCAACGGCTACTTCCGCTGAGGCAACTTGACCTTCAACAATATCTAATTTAGAATCGAAGACCTCTTCTATGAAGGAACGATGTAGAGCTTCTATCTCAACCAATACTGCTTCTACCAATTCTTTTGCGAATCTAGGCTCCTGGGCAGTAACCGTAACATTAAGAATTTCTGGCTGTGCTCCTTGGCTAATATCCAGACAATTTCCTTTTAAATTGGCAGCAGCTTGTTGCATCAATATGTCTCGTCCTAATTTGGATGGCTCATCACCGTGAGTAAGGATTGCTAAAAGAGGCAGTTTTTTTTTGAATTTATCAGTATAAAATTCCCTATCCATAACTCTATCTGTAAAGAGCTGGCTACTAAACAATTCCGGGTATAATGTCATACTTGAAGGCATAACCATATTTTCAAGTATATAACCCGAATATGAATTCAACACAACTCTAGCGGAACTGCGATATTTGGGCTGCGGAATGAACTTAGCATAAGTAAACACGAGAAAAACAGTAATAAAAGCCACCAACACAATTATCTTAAGCTGCTCTGCCATTGTGGTGAAAATATTGACAATAGAGATGGTTTCTCCATCGAATGTTGGAGCAGCATTTCCTATGTAAGGAGGATGTGTTGGCTGACCAAGAGCATTGAAAATTGACGATTTACTGTTTTCAACTGGGAAATTACCAGCAAACGTGATTTCTTCAAGTTTGGTGATGATGTGAGAGGGAACATGGTTACTGTCTTTCCAGTTGGAAACCGCCTGTGAGGTAGTGTTGAGTGCGCGGGCAATGTCGGCAAGAGTAGTTATACCGCGTTGTGACATTATTTCTTCTAATTCGGTAAATTGCACTATATACTATCCATCATCTTTTTTGTTTACTACCAGTAAGATATTCTAAGGTAAACGGTTTGCCAGGGTCATCTCGTACAATAAATTGGAGCAAAGCTTTCTGTCTTTCAAAGACAGGTAGTCTACCACCAAGGATTCACGTAGTCAATCCATATTCCTTCACTAAACTATAGAAAGGTTCAAACATTTTTAAACACGAAATCACTTGTCTTTTCATCAAGAATAAACGAATTTGGGTTGGCAATAAAATAAGAAAAACAATAATGACAGAAGAGAACGGCTACCTGTCCCAGGTCTTTATTTCCAGGATTTCCTCATTTCTACCTCCCCCATAGATTATCAAGTTTTTCTTAAAATCAAATATACCCTTTATACCAATAATTTATAAGTTTTAAACATCCACTAAATAGATATTCCAAACCATCATGGTTCTTCCACCAATTATCAGCCCTACACTTTTCAGACTCAACAGGAGCCAGATAAAATGTTATAGGTTTTTCTGCAAAAACTTTCTTGTACGTGAGATATGTTCTTAAAATATGCCAATTAGGTGTCACAATCAACACGCTTTTAATATTATACTTCTCAAACAGAGACCTACTAGCGATGGCTTCATTATACGTGCCTCTTTCTAATTGTATAATAGGAATAATTTTATCATCTTTAATACCCATCTTGCTTATTTGTTCTTTAGCAACCTCTGCATAATTATCACTTTCATAACATTCCGTAAACCTTCCAATCTTGTAACCTGTAGTAAATATATACTTGCCAAACCCTCTCTTGAAAAGATCAGCTGCAAACCGTACCGCTTCATCACCTGCCCAACCCTCAACGAGAATTGCATCAGCTACTTTCACATCTGGCTCTGGAACCAGATGGACGTAAATACTTTGTAGCCAGAAGCCACGAAACGGAATAATTACAAGGAGAAAAATAAATAAGATTATTAATTTGCATAAAAGAGTTGTTTTCCAGGATGTCTTTCTCCTAAAGAAATAAGTATATTTCATATTTTATAAGATTGTATAAACATTAAGGGGTATCCAGAGAGTTTTCCCTCCTCAGTTCTACTGCAGAGAATATTTATATCATATGTGATAATGCCAGATATTACAGATCACGAAAAGTAACAGAATATTTAGAAACATCTAAAGTAGAGCTTAAGTTTTTGCCGCCCTATTCACCGAATTTGAATCTAATAGAAAGGCTTTGGAAATATTTTCACAAAATAGCGCTCTATAATATATATTATGAAACGTATTATGAGTCCAAAAAGCGTGTAAATCGTTTTTCAAAAATATTAAGAGATACAAAAAAAGTCTTGCTTCTTTATTGACTGAAAACTTCCAAATAATTGAATCAAATACCTAAAACCATTTTGGAATGAGTATAATAGTCTAATAAAAGATTTTATCTCAAAACGTCTGTGAGCCAATTTGAATACAGGTATTTTCCGGGTGGCAATTTTGTCATAGTAGGTTTGTTGATCAGGACACGCACAGTAAAATCTAAAGTGGTCATTAAGGTTGGCTACAATCTTAAATAGTTGCTCTGGCCCACCACCAATATCACTCCTACTACTAATTTCCAGAATATTTATCTTACGTTTCACAAAAACAGATCAATGCCACCGGAAGACCTAACAGTTGCATCCGTTCCTTTCTTATATATTTGACATCTTAACATGTTTCTTAATTGTTCTGATCTCATTAATGCCTATACACAAGATTGAAAATAACAGAATCTATACTTCCGCACTTTTAACAATCCCTGACAAATACATATAACCCGGCCTTCTCAATATCCATGCTCCTACCGGCATCCACATGAATGGCCCTATGGAAGGAGAATACCTGTTCATATTTATTTACCAACAAGGATCCTAATACCTCTTTGTAAACTTTTACGAACTCCCAACTCTTGTATTTTGTCTACTGTATTTCTTGAGAAAATTCTCTTTATCCTGTCTAATGAATTCTTCCTGTCAACCATCTTTTCAATCCTGGAAGCCAGCACCCTAAACCTCTTTTTCTCTATGTTTTTACAAAAATAGTTTGCCGGACTCTGAAGGTTGTATAGTGAAACATCATAACTATCATCAATCAGCCCATACTCTTTGCATAATTCAAATGAATCTGTACCCGGAAAAGGTGTAAATATGCTATAGGTCAGCAGATTGCACTTAACCTTTTTCATAGCTGCAACCGTATCACTCAGTGTTTCCTCTGTCTCCTGTGGAAAACCAACTATGAAGAACGCTTTTAATTCAATCCTGTGTTTATAGATAATTTCACACGCGGCAAGAGCCTCCTCTATCGTAGAATTTTTCCTCATCTGCTTTAATATTTCATTATTGCCTGATTCAACACCAATATGAATTGAGTAACATCCAGATGCCTTCATTATTGAAATAGTTTGTTCGTCAACCAGTTTTACATGGATCTCACTACTCCATTTAAGTCCTGGACAATACTCTCTTATGGCTTTACATAGATCATATATATGCTTTTTACTTACACCAAATGTATCGTCATCAAAATGAACTAATCTCAATCCCATCTTTTGAAGGAGCTTTATTTCTCTTACAACATTCTCTGGGGAACGAAACCTTGATTTTCGACTCCATATTTTATAGGAACCGCAAAACAGGCAATTATAAGGACAGCCCCTTATTGTAAAAAGATTTCTGAATGCGGTCCGTGGATATTGATCATAATCTTTCAACACCTCAGGTGCGCTCTCATGCGGAAAACATAGGGAATCCAGATCCTTTATATATTCTCTCGGTGCAGTTTCAACAGTTTTGCCGTTTTCTCTATAAATAATACCCCGTATATCATGGAAGTTCTCACAGGCTGCAATTGTGTTAAGTAATTCAATAATGACATCTTCGCCTTCACCTATAACGCTTACATCAAACTCCGCATACTTAAATATATCAGTCCCTGACATGGATGGATGTGGCCCACCAACTATTACAGTGATATCCTTGTTTATCTCCTTTACAATTTTCGCCACTATACAAACCGATTTGAAATTCTGTGATTTAGTAGTAATACCGATAACATCTGGCTTAAAGTCGAGAATAGTAGACCTAATCTCACCCCAGACCGGTATAGATAAATCCTTAAGATTACTCAGGTAATTGTTGTATCCTGTGCTTGCCAAATATCCAACACTCATCGACTCACTCTGAGAGCAGAAATCCGCATTGTATACCAATACCTCCCAATCTGTCTCTTTGTGTATTGTTCCAGCCAGATAACCTAAAGAGAGTGGATATCTATCAAGTGAGTATGTATCCTTGAACAACCTGTAAAAAGGAGGTTCTATAAGCAGAATTCTATGCTGGCTTTGTTTCATAATAACCTGTTATTTTTCATTATAAGTATTTCTTTAAGGCGTGTATTATTAGCCAGAAAAAGATGTTTCTTCAAATCTGACCGGAAGGAATATTTAACTACCAATTTCAAGTAGAGGCTTGTAGCTTTTGACATAATCCTCCAGGCATATTCTCCAAGCCTTCATGTAGTTTATGCCTCTAGAAGAAAGTTTGAGATTAAGCAGCTTTTCCGAATGAGGACGCGGAGCAAAATATTCTTCTTTAAAATATTCAGAATCCACAATATCAATGTTGATTTCCTTCTCAAGCCCAAGTAATCTTATAAACTCTACAGCCACATCATATCTGGAGCCGCTACCATCACGGATACGGACACAAAGCCTTTTCCTTGCCTTCCTTTTTTCTCCATTTCCCCAATCTAAAAGTGATAATTGGACATCTCTTACTCTCCTCGCAACACCAAGTTCCATAGGGTATTTATCTTCAAACTCAAGTTCAAAAGAGAATAGCATATCTAAAGAGAATTCTCATTGGCTTTTGTACACTGAAAGAGCGTCATCATATATTTCCAGGATCTCATTCGCCGCTTTCTCCCATGAAAACAATTTAGCCCTTTTTAATCCGTTCTTGCTCATCTGACACCGTAACTCCTTATCCGTTAACAGATTACACATCGTTTCACATAAGGAATTAACATCATCTGGATCCACCATAATACCGGCATCACCAATTACCTCTGGCAGAGAAGATGTGTTTGATGTAACTACAGGAATGCCACAAGCCATTGCTTCTAAAGGAGGTAGTCCAAACCCTTCATAAAGAGAAGGATATACAAATATATCGGCACAATTATATAACGCTGGCAAGTCCTCATCCTTAACAACACCCAAAAACAGTATTTCATTCTTCAACCCACTATGCTCAACTTCCTTAAATATTTGTGTGTAAAGCCACCCTTTCTCACCAGCTATAACTAATTTGTAAGCTTCAAAACCTTTTTCTCTTAATTTCTTAAACGCTTTCATTAAAGTGATCACATTTTTTCTTGGTTCTAATGTACCCACGTTTAGGATCATCTTCGAAGGTAATTTATTCTTTAGTCTATATTCTTTCACATTACCGATGGGACGGAATCTACTCTCAACACCAAGATGGACAACCTTTATTTTTTCCTCATTAATCCCAAAGAACTCAACAATATCTCTCTTTGTTGAATACGAATCTGCAACGATAATGCTGGCTCTCTTAATAGATTCCCTTAAAATATATTTTTTATAAATTTGCCTTGATTTGTTCAACAAATCTGGAAAACGTATATAAGCAATATCATGAACTGTGATAATAACCTGTTGCGGACTTTGAAACAAAGACAATGCATGGTCAGTATAATGAAACAAATCCAGTCTATCCTTCCTTGAATAAATCGGTAAAATTATTTGTTCCCATAAGATTCTCAGTATATTATTTTGTATGGATGCCGTTGGCTTTTCTAAATGAGTTCCTTCTACATCAGTCTTGATAGTATTACCCATCCTGCCGGGTGTGTAAAAATAATAATCATTTTTACTACCAGTTTTCAAGATATATCTACATAGATTATACGTATACCGACCAACACCCGTATGTACATCAAAAATCTTTGAAGCATTTATACCGATTCTTGTCTTTCTTCTTTTACTAATCCTGGGCATAGGTTTAAACAGCTTTTTTGGTGATAACAACTCATTGTACAGGTTCTCTGTGTTACGTATCATTCTTTCCAAAGTATAAGATTCTTTAACATCAATCTTGCCTTCTTTTGACAGTTTATATTTTAGTTCAGGATCATTGATTAGCATGTTTATTTTACTGGCAATATCGAGTGGGTCTTCTGACCTGGCCAGCAAACCACCTTTTATCAAATCTCGATTGCCTGGAATATCAGTTGCAACGATAGGCAATCCACTACTCTTTGCTTCCAGCAGGGTTAACGACATACTCTCTTCTCGTGAGGGAGAAAGATAGATATCCATCATTTTCAAGATACCTGGTACATCATCCCTAAATCCTAAAAGTAATATCTGATTATTCAGACGGCAATCATTAATTTCTTTTATAATCGCTTTTTTCAGCTCTCCATCACCGATTAAAATATACTTAAAATTCTTGTGATATTTTTTCAAACTTTTCATAGCCTGTATCGCCACATCAATACCCTTTACATAATCAAATCGAGCAACGGTACATATCAATGTATTGTCTTTCTTTATAGAATTTATCAAATCTCGTAATTCTATTTCCATGGAACTACTACGTATTTCCCTTATATTTACCCCGTTATATATCACCTGTGCCTTTGACTTTGGAAACAATTTTAATCGCATTCCTTCCTCATGCTCAGCAACCGATACATTTATAATACTCCAGGTAAACCAGGACATAATCCTTTCTATGATAAAATACAATTTTTGTTTCAAGTAAGAGTACCTTTTATAATGAATCCCGTGAAATGTATGTATCACGGGTTTTCCTATCAGAAGACCTAATACCCTACTATAGACTCCTGCACCTTTCCCATGAGAATGTATAATATCAATATAGTTTCTTTTGGCAAACCACACTAGTTCAACAAACCTGAAAAGTGAAAATGTCCTAACAGGTAGTGAAAACAACTTTATGTTTTTTCCCTTGTACATATTATAAAATGGCTTTTGAATTGGACATGCAACATATTTCCCAAAAGAACTATTTAAATGTGTCACAATATCAAACATATGAGTGGGCCCACCGCCATAGTCAGACCTGAGACTAATAAACAATATTCTAGCCTTTTTAGTTTCTCTCATAATCAATTCTAACAAATCACTATTAACCAGGTTTTAATAGTGACAACACTTCTCTCTTAAAATAATTCCCAAGTCTCTAACGGCACAAGAGATAAACTACTCTGGCAAATGTTACCACTTCATTGCAAACATTTTCAAATAATTGACGATATATCTTTTCTGTTCCTTACAAACTTAGCTCGTCTATAAATAATTTGGCAGACAAAAACGGGGGAGGACAAGTTAAGTCGCTATCACGACATAATCAAACAACCCAACCTTCCTCTATCATTTCCGCAATCTATTGAGCGGGAATCTAGGATTCCTATTTTCAGGAGAATGATATAAAGCAATATTGAGTTCCCTATATATTAAAGCTTGGGTTACTAGCCCATATAGAATGGTATAGCTACACTGAGAAGCATGCATGTAGAATGGAGTGTTTCATATCCTTCCATTTCTTCAAAAATCTTTGACAAAAACTTTGGTAATGTTAATTTTGTTCATAATGTTATATAAACACCTTAGCCAATGCTTTCTTAATTATTAACAAACCAATTGCCTTAAAGATTAATATATATTTCATTATTAATAATATCTTACTGACGCTATGATAGTTTTTTTTCATTAATTGTAGATATCTGCACAAAGATGACTTAATACCTCTCGAAGTATTACATCCGTGCTCTCTATAAACAACTAAAGGTTCTTCAACATAAGCAATTTGTTTGTTTTTAGCTATTCTAAGCCAAAGATCATAGTCCTCAATAGCTATTAGTCTTTTATCTGTATCAAATAGAAAATTGTTTTCTTTTAAGTCATTCCTTAATAAAACTGAGCTAGTTCCAATAAAATTATTAGATAAGAAAAGAGGAATAAAAGCATTGCCGGATCTTAATCTTTTTCTCTTGGGTAGGGTTTTTCGATATAATCCGTTTTTAATAACAATAAGCCTTGAATAAACAAGGAAAACATTATTATCATTTTCTAATAATTCGATTTGTTTTTCTATCTTGGTAGGTTTCCACATGTCATCTGAGTCTAGAAAAGCTATATATTTACCACGAGATTCACTGATTCCTACATTTCTAGAGGCAGCGATAATTCCGTTATTTCTAAACTTTTCATACTTTATTCTTGTATCATTAAAAGAGGCAATGATATCTTCTGTATTATCCTCAGAATAATTGTCAATTATAATAAGTTCAAAGTTTGCATAAGTCTGGTCTAATACAGATTTAACAGCGTCACCTATAAATTGAGCCTGACTATAGGTGGGCATAACAACGGATACAAGCGGCTGTTCGCTATTCATTGACTTCATTCAATAAACCCTTCGCACAAATCCATTGTTCTCTCAATTTCCAGAGTCATATTTCCTTGTATGCAGAAGTCTGTTTCCATAATCTTCTGGATTGAATATTTTACAGGCTTTGAGACTATAGAACCTCTATTGTTTGAAGTTGTTCTTATTTCTTTTATATCTTTTTTGTACTTTGTGCTATAAACATCAGATATTTTCTGTGCCACATCTAATATTGACATGGTGCAATCCCCCCCTAAATTATACATCCCGTCCCCCCACTTATCAGGAATTACAAAAACAAAATGATAAACAGCATTTGCTACATCATGTAGTGAAATGAAATCTCTATATTGCTTACCAGAGGAATTCAAAAGAATTTTCCCATTAGTAACAACTTGATGACAAATATCATTAAAAACCAGCTTCCACCTATCAATATTTATATCCATAGGATAACCATAGCCATTTGACATTCTGAATATTAAGGTTTTCATGCCTTGACAGTTATTAAAATGATTCACAAAATCTTCAGCAGCTTTGTGTGTTATTGCATAAGGGTGAAAAGGTTTCGGAAGTGTTTCTTCTGTAATAACAGTATCGGAAATATCCCCGTATACATGAAATGTTGAGAAGAAGATAAATCTGTCTACATTATAAATCTTTGCTGCATTTAATATCCTATAAGTCCCTTTAGTATTTACCTCTATAGCCAACACCGGATCCCTTGATGACTCTGTCTCATTTAGAGCTACCAAGTGAATAATAACATCAATATCTCTATCTTTTAGACAGTCAACAATAGAAGCTGCATCCAAAACGTTCATTTGCAGAACCGTAAATCTTTTTGTCCACAAAGGAAGATTACTATTTTTATTTCTTGTAGTAAGAAATATATTCGAGTCTGGCTCTTTGTCTTTAATGTAACATGCCACCCGACCTCCAATATATCCCAATCCTCCTGTAATTAAAATATTTTTCATTTGTTCTTAATATGCCACTTGTAAGGAATAGAACTATTTAACTGATCCTTTTGTTCTGCTTCATCAGGATCATGTGGAATATCTGAACAATTTGCTATAAGAGCCTGTTTAAAAGAAATGCATTGAAAGCCATACCATACAAGAGGAGGTATTTTCACAAGGCAGTAATTTTCTTCACCAATTTCCATAATTTCAGTTCTTCCGTAACTTGTAGTACCATCACGATTGTCATATATAACTAGTCTTATCATACCAATTGGAACAGCAAAGTTTTGAGTCATCCTCTTATGTCTTTTCCACGCCTTTACCACACCCGGATTAACAAAAGAAAAGTATATTTCACCGAATCTCTCAAAAAGAGGAGAATCGCATCTCAGCATATGCATAACCTTTCCTCTTTCATCCGTTATCTGCTTTAATTCCTGAATAATTACACCATCAATCATTTAATCTTAATCTCTATTCTAATACTCATTAAATCCAACAGATTACCTAAACTTTTTCATTTTGCCCAAACCAACCCTCTCTTTTGTGCTAAACACTTATATTCATCAATCTGCTTAGAAGTAAAATCATACATATCATTATCAGTACTATTATAATAGTTTTGATACCATTCAGAAGTGGTTCTAACAGTTTCTTCAAAAGAGAGGACGGCATGCCAGTTTAAATAATATAAAGCTTTTTCACAATTAAGATGTAAAAGGATTGACTCCTTTTTCTCCTTATCGCCTTCCTTTGATACATACCATTTGCCATTCTTCAATGTTTTAGTAAATTCACTTAAAAGTTCTTCCACTGTACGATTAACATCACTCAACGGCCCAAAATTAAAAGGCTCGCCCGTAACTCTTTCGTTTCCATCTAAAAGGTTAGCTCCTAACCACAAATAGCCACTCAAAGGTTCAAGAACGTGTTGCCATGGTCGAGTAGCCAACGGGTTTCTTATTTCAAGACGTTCGTCCTTAAAAAATGCCCTCATGCAGTCAGGCACAATCCTGTCTACAGCCCAATCACCTCCTCCAATCACATTTCCAGCCCTTACTGTAGAAACATTTGGAGAGCCATCCTCTGAGAAGAACGATTTGATATATGAATTACTGGCAATTTCAACACAAGCCTTTGAAGCACTATATGGATCAACTCCTCCTAATCTATCATTCTCGCGATAACCCCATAACCATTCAACATTTTTATAACATTTGTCGCTTGTAATTATGACTGCCGCCTTAACCGTTTTTGATTGTCGTATACATTCAAGAATATTCACAGTTCCAACCAGATTAGTATTAAATGTATCTTGTGGTATATCATATGAAAGACGCGTTATCGCTTGTGCTGCTAAATGAAATACTATATCTGGTGAGCATTTATCAAACACCTGTTTCAAATGATTCAAATCTTTAACATCACCTGTAACATGTTCCAACTTATTTCCAAGGTTTAATACTTCGAAGTTTGAAGGATTGGTTGGTATGTTAAGTGAATACCCGGTAACATTGGCTCCAAGACTTAAGAGCCATGTGCTAAGCCACGTGCCTTTAAAGCCAGTGTGGCCAGTAATGAGTATGCACTTTCCATAATAAGTATTTTTAAACGGGTGACTCGAAACATCTGAGGGTTGTTTGTTTGAATTCGTCATCGTGATATACTCCATTTATTAGTTGAAGTTACACATCTTTACTAAATACTTGATAAAAGTTTTTAATTCCGCATTCCCGATCCCTTATTACTAATCATTCCATACTTTCCAGGGAGGATTACCTTTATCCCATATCTCATTAAGATACTTATAGTCCCTATAAGTATCCATACACTGCCAGAAACCAGTATGTTGATATACCTGAAGTTCCTTATCTTTAGCTATCATCTCCAGGGGTTCCCTTTCCAGGATACAATCCTCTTCATCTCTTAGATAATTGAAAATCTTCTTATTATAAACAAAATATCCACCGTTGATTGAATTGTCGTTACTTGCTGGTTTCTCTCTAAATGAAAGCACCTGGTCTTGATGGATTAAAAGTTCACCGTATCTTGAAGGAGGAGATACTCCTGTTATCGTACCAATTTTCCCATGACTTTTATGATATTCCAGTAGTTTATGAATATTTATATCTGAGACACCGTCACCATAAGTTAACATAAACATATCATCTTTAATGTGTTTTTCTATTTGTTTAACCCGGGAACCAGTCATGGTATTTAATCCTGTGTCTACTAAAGTAATCTTCCAGCCATGTTCTGAATGTCGAGGATATATTTTAATGTCATTTGATCCCAGCTCAATTGTAAAGTCATTTGCGAGTATTTCATAATTATAAAAATACTCCTTTATTACATTCCCTTTATAACCGAGGCATAGAATAAACTCTTTAAAACCATAATAAGCATAATTTTTCATTATATGCCATAGAATTGGCATTTCACCTATTTCAACCATAGGCTTTGGTTTTACTTCCGTTTCTTCCTTTAGTCGCGTACCCAACCCACCACATAAAATAACAACTTTCATAGCAAAACCTTTCTTAGGAAATCATTTACTCAACGGTTAAACTGTTATTCACCTATCAATTTATTCACAAAAAACACCTTAAATATAATACAGTGCCTGTGAAAAGTACTTTGCAACATAACATACGTGAGTCTATAGGCGATATATCTTGTCACTAAAACCTGTAAGGTATTAGCAAAATAAAATGTTGTCGCTCAACACTAGCGCACAGGGCACACCCTCCAGAAACTGTGCGTCAAGAATAAAGGCTTGAGCTATTTCATCGGCAAGCAATATCACTTTGCGTACTTTCATCGATTTGCCTGCCGCAATAAGCCAATCGTCTCGCCAATGCCACGTCGTAAATCGCCTGTAAAGATAAACCCTTCCGCCATAAAGCGCTCACACGAAACCTCGTAAGAAAGCTGGTTCATGATCTTGCTATCAACAAAGCTTACTTGCAGGTCAGGCACAAACTCTCGAACGGTATCCACCACCTGACGCACAGTAGCATTATGGGTCAGCACATTGTAAATACGACCATCGAAGAGATCTTTGCGGATAAAAAAGGCAATAGCCCGCGCGGCATCAAAAAGATCGAGGTAGGGGCGTTTTTGATCATACGCCGTGCTCCACACGGTAATAGGTTGCCCCATCGCAGCCTGCCAGCAGAACTTATTAACGGCCGTATGAAATCGCATACCAGGTGAGGCGCCAAAGATAGTACCGAAGCGACAAGAAATCGCTTTCAACCCATCTTCTAAACAGAGCTTTGTGACCAACTGCTCTTCTTTTAGTTTGGTAATAGCGTAGGGGCTTTGTGGTTTTAACTCCTCATGTGTGCAATCCTCCGCGACGACCTCGTTTTGCGTGCCATACACGCTAGTAGAGGACAGTGCTATCAAGCGTGTGCCAGTTTGCGCACAAGCTTCTGCAACTTTCACAGTAGACTGATAGTTATTAGCCTCCAATTGGGTGGCATTGTCAAAACTACCCGCCGCATCGGTAACAGCCGCCAGATGAATCAGCACACGTGCGTCTTTGAGGATCGGCTGTAGATCAATTCGAGTAACATCACCTTCGATGAGGCGATAGCGCCCCAGGGCTGGCAAGTTAAACAATGAAGGGAAACGTTGCGTCATCATATTGTCAATCATGACAATCTCAGCCCCGGGAAACTGCACCGCCAAATCACGGATTAGATATGAACCAATATGTCCGATGGCACCAGTAATTACAATTTTCATTTTGTCACCTTAAATACTTTTCTAAACATGTTTCATAATAGTCTTTAGTCTTAATAAAGCCTGCTTCTAAATTATACTGTGCGGTCCAATTAAAATAATCTTTAATTTTTTTGTTACTTATTACTGCATCACCCACATCAATCACTTTTTTCCCCTTTGGCCAGTCCACTAAATTAACGCTGCCCGAGCCGATATGTTTGACTGTTTCTTCCGCTATCTGCGCTACACTGTAATGATTGTCACTTACTGCAAAGAATGCCTCACCTTTTCCATCGATATGTTGCGAAGCACAGATTAGAGCACTTACCGCGTCATCAACGAACAAAACATTTCTTAATTGTTTTCCGTCGCCGAATACGGTTATTACTTTATTCTGTAATGCAAGGCCAATAAAAAAATTATTGAAAGTGAATTCCGGGCTGTGAATGGTGGCACGAGGGCCAAAGACATTAGCGAGCCTGATTACACAGAGGTTCAAGTTATATGCCTTTGCATATATCAAAGCGTATTTTTCCGAAACGCTTTTATTAGCTGAATATATATCAGTTGGGAATTCTGGATGAAATTCATCGGCTGGCTGATAGTGCAATTTCCCCAATTGAGTCGAGGTGCCGATGTGTACGAATTTAATACCCGGATTAAAACGTCGAACAACTTCTAGTAAATTAATCATTCCCCTGCTATTTACGTCCTGATCCAGCCATGGTTCACGCATGGAAAATGAATGTGAGGTAGAAGCAGCACAATTGAACAAAATATCCTGACCAACAATGTGCTCCGCTATTTGGTCAAAATTAAGAATATCGTGAAAACACATCTCAATATCATCTTTAATCTTTTCTACATTATATAGATTTCCTCCTGATCTCGGATCCAAGCAATCAAAAACAGTCACCCTGGCACCTAATTCAAGGCATTTATGGGATAGGTTGCTGCCGATAAACCCCAAACCGCCAGTGATCAATATCTTTTTTCCTTTCAGATCCGGCAATGAATATTCATCCATATTATTAATCTCCATTTCGCTCTTATATTGCCTGACAAAAATTAATCATCCAGTTACAGATAAAACAGTTAAATCCTGATTTTGTTTAGTCATCTCACGATTGTTTGCGAGTTAATCAATTTTGGGGAGTAACAATAATCTATTTTGGATTCCAGCTTTTATAATATTTTTCAAATAATAAATTAACCAGTTTAGCGAATAATTTTTTATTATTATCGTAGTCTTTTTCACATTTCTCCACATCAGGCATAAATTTATCTGGAAGTTTTGTATAAAGACTATAGGTTCTTCGAATATTAAAAATTTCTTGAGGAGACATTGGCTGATTTAATAATACTGATCCATCAGTAAATGCCCTGGCTTTTTCGTTCCCAGTGATATACCCATGCTTCAAGCAGTAGTCCCTTAAAGGCACACCCTTAAAAGGGTAAAAAATTGACATTACAGAATTTTCGATATTTAGAGATCTAACCAGGTTTATGGTCATAAAGGCCTCTTCGCGAGTCTCTGTTGGAAACCCCACCATCGTATACCCAGTCGTTCGTATATTATATTTTTTTAAAATCTCTGCGGCCCTTTTAAGATCTTCTATTGTTGATCTTCTCTTGCAGATATCTTTTAAGATTCTTTCACTTCCCGACTCAATTCCCAACGAAAGTTGAAGAGGTACTTGCATATCTGCTATGAGTTTAACTTTATCCTCTCTTACTGATTCGGGACGAGCCATTATTAGAAAAGGGATTTTAACCTCTTTCTCGTACCATGAGCAAAAGTCCTGTAACACGGAATATGGTATACTTAGAAAAGATTCATCCTGAAAATACAGCATTTCACATCCAACACTTATCAACTTCATAATTGCAGTTTTTATATTTTCAATTGGACGAATTCTCATGAATTTACCAAGGCCCTTATAAGCACCTTTAAATGCAGAATTAACACAATAACTACAGCTATAAGGACAGCCTCTTGACAATTCAATATTCCCTTTTTTATATGTTACTCCATCAAAAACATATAAAAAATGACGCTTATCAAATAAACTTAAATCTAAAGGTGATTCCCACAATTCATCCTCGTTCAAAAGGGATCCTAATGGATTTTTGTGAATGCTCCCTCCCTGCTTAATCCAAAGATTCTGGATGTTATGCAAATCGCTTTTTATTTCGTATTTAACTAAAAATTCTTCCCACGCTTTTTCTCCTTCGCCCATACATATAGCATCTACAAATGGATTGCTTATTACCTCCTCAGGTGAAATTGTTGCGTGCACGCCACCAACCATAATAAAAGGTTTAAATGTTTTGAATTCAACAGTTTCAATAATTTCTACAAACAGTTCATACTCAAGTGAGTTTGCTGTTACAGCAAGAATATCAGGCTCATAATCATTTAATAACTCACTGAACTCTGTGTACATATTTTCATATGGTTGAAGCTCAATAAAATTTTCTCGATCAATGCCTTTAAATGCTCCTGTTTTTTCATGATCTTCAGTAGATATTTTTTCTTTTTTAAAAAAAGATGTGTCAAAATATTTTATTGTATATCCAAGAGTTTTCGCAATGCTAGACAAAATTGCAATTGCAAGTGGCATAACTCCATCATTGCTTGTATTTGGGAATAAAAGTAAAATTTTCTTATTCATAAGTATCTCCTTTTTCCTTCAAAGTTCATTATAACACACTTGCTTTCTTTAACAAGATGAGGCCTTAGCACAATCTCCAATATTTTTTGCTATACGTGGAACCTAACCTTTCGCGGCGCCTCATGGAGTAATCTTCTTAAATACTAGTGACCAATATCTAGCGCTATTTTTAATATATTCTGGAAAGTTATTGAAATTATCTGGTCGCGGATTAGTAAACTGATTAACCAGTACATATCCTTGGGTCAAAAAGAATTCCACCAAAGAGCTTCTATTATTGAGCCAGCAGGGAATTATCCTCCGATCAGGCAAATTCCCCTGAGCAGTAACAAATGCGGGCATATCGCCCATTCCAGAATCGCAGATAGCAACAACCATCGGGCTCAGTTCTAAAATCGAGCGCAACATCTCAAACCTGTTTTCAAAGTATTGCAAGCTACTTCCAAAAAAAACTAAATCAACTCGGCGAAGCTCATGCAAATCAGCGTAGAACTCTATCTCAGGGTCTTTAATGGTTCGCTTCGCCAGTTCCACAACCTGTTCAAGCTATAGGACACTATATTTAAGACACTTTCCAGGGCAACTGATTTTTAAGTATTCAAATACATCACCGAATCCAGCTCTTACATCAAGGATACTGACATCTGATTCCGGTTGGAGAGCTACGAGTGTACTAAAGAAGTTAAATCTGTCGTTCTCGCCAGGATCTTGGTTATCAGGACCTCTTGCAATGAGGCGATTTCTTCGGTAAATTAATTCACTCAATAAAGTGTCTTCGTAATAGTCAGAAGATGGAAACGCCTCAGTTTGCTCTTTAAAACTGCTGTAAACGCCGGAGTATGTTGCAGGAAAAAAAGCATGAAATTTTCGGCGTATTCGATAGCGCCTGAAAGCTTGATATATAAAAGGAGGAAGCGTGAGCCTCGCCAGACGTCCTAAAAATCTCCGTATAGCGACAACTACCGTGCTTGTATGCTCTGACTGTTGTTGTTTCACACTATCAGGCTTTTTTTCTCATTGTTCAAGGTGTTCCTCCTTCACTTAAAAAATAGTCAATGGTGCGGTCAATCCCTTCGTCAAGCGAGATACTTGCTTCCCACCCTGTTACTTCCTTAAAGTTGCTAGTATCTGCCACAAAATTGCGCCATTCAATTGCTTCCAGTGTTTCGTTAGTATCTTTTTCTATAGTAGTTTTTTGGCCCGTATGTTGTGTCACTTTGTCAGCTATCATTGTCATCACATCTGAAATTTGATAACCACTTCCGCTACCTATCAAATAATGCTTCCCAGTTGCATATTCATTCTCCAGACAAACTGCGGCATGAAAAGCCGCTACCACATCGTCAATCCAAACATAGTCACGGATGCAAGCACTATTGCGATACAAAAAAAGTTTTTCACCTTTCAATGCCCGATCAATGATTCGATTCAGGACTACCCTGACACTAGCCTGCATATTAAAAACTGGACCATATACATTAGCCAGGCGAAGAATAATGCTATGTTGACCAAATTCACGAGCATAATATTGTAAATATTTTTCGCTGAATAATTTGTGAATTGCGAATATTGTTGATGGGTTATCTTGATAAGTCTCATTGACGGGCAATTGAGTGGGCAATCCAACAATATTGCTAGAGCTTGCGAATACTATTCGCGGAGCATATTTTTTCAATCGGCATACTTCTAACAAGTGAAGAACTGTGAGGGTATTGACTTCTAAATCCAGAATCGGATTAAATTCAGACCCGTGTTTATGCTCATAAGCAGCAAGGTGAAAAATAACATCTATATGCTGTTTCAAGGCTTGTTCTATACTTTCTCTGGCACGAATATCGCCTGCAATATCAACAATACGAGCATTCCCTGTTATGGGATCCAGTTTGTTCTTTCGACTCAACCGAACTATTGTGCAATCAATAGTCTTCAATGAGTGAATCAGGCTAGTTGCCAGGTATCCACTGGCTCCCGTTACCAGAATTTTTTTCCCTGTGTAGTAAGTAAGGATTTGATTCATCTTTTATTAGAAATTGAGAGAAATTACAACAGAAAAAGTAAAAGAAAGTTGTCGGTTTTCATGTGGTCGCAAGCAGCGGGTCATTGTGAGCATGCTTCGTAAAATCAATTAAATATATGAGTTATTAATAAATTAAGGGTGTCAAATCAGGTCATGCGGCAACTGGATCGAAGTTAACTCTTTTAACTTTGGATAACTTGCATCGCGTGCAGTGACAGCAGGATCACCAAGCGGCCACTGTATTCCAACATCAAGATCATCCCAATGTAAGCCACCCTCGTCATGGGCGTCATAATTGCGGCTAACTTTGTAGTGCAAATCAGCCCAGTCACTCAGCACACAAAAACCGTGAGCAAACCCTGGTGCCATATAAATCTGTCGCGGGCCGGCATCATGTAGCTCTATGCCAAACCACTTGCCGAAGGTTGGCGAGGCTGGTCGCAGATCCACGCCCACATCAAAAACCCGACCTCGCATCACAGTAACAAGCTGTGCCTGCGGTCGCTTAACCTGAAAATGCATGCCACGTAATACTCCTTTTATTGAGCGGGATTGATTGTCTTGCACAAAGGTATCAACAATCCCTGCGTCGTGGTAGCGCTCTGCTTGATAGGATTCCAGGAAAAATCCTCGCTCATCTTGAAAGCACTTTGGCTCTATAACTAACAGGCCATTGAGATGTGTCGTGTTAATGATCATGTGCTGGCAAATTTGACGAGGTAACTATTAACAACATCAATGACCCGTGCAATATCTGTTGATAAAAGTTCAGGATACATTGGCAAGGACAACACTTCCTCAGCTAACCGCTCAGTAACACTCATGTCAGTCGCGGTGCGAATACGATTTTTATAGGCAGGCTGTAAATGCACGGGCATGGGGTAGTGAATGCCAGCTTGGATGTCGCGCGCCTTTAGGTATTCTATTAATTCATGACGATTGCTAGTGCGTATCACATAGAGGTGAAACACTTGCTCTGTATTTTCTCGTGTTGCTGGTAACTGCAATGCTTGCCCGGCTAATAGCTTGGAATATTGGGCGGCGAGTTGCCGACGCTTACTGTTATCTGCATCCAGATGGCGCAGCTTGATTCTGAGGATGGCGGCCTGCAATTCGTCAAGACGGGAGTTTCTGCCCACAAGGACGCTAATGTAACGGTGTTGCCAACCATATTCCCTAAGCATGCGCACCTTGTTTCCTAACTTAGCATCATGGGTGGTGATCAAGCCGGCATCACCTATAGCGCCGAGATTTTTGGTCGGATAGCAACTATAGCAGGCAATATGACCGATGCTTCCCAATCGTTTGCCCTTCCATTTAGCGCCGTGGGCCTGGGAGACATCTTCAATGAGAAACAGCTTGTTCTCAGCACAAAACTGGCCGATGGCATCAAGGTCTGCGGCCTGCCCGTAAAGGTGCACTGCAATCACGGCCTTGGTTTTGGGTGTTAACACTTCCTGCAATTGTGCTGGATTAAGCGTGTAAAAAACAGGATCAACATCGACCAACACCGGGGTTGCTCCAGCCGCTTCAATTGCCGCCACCGTTGCTACAGCCGTGTGCGAGACGGTGATTACCTCATCACATGGCCCGATATCAAGCGCCCGAATGGCTATTTCCAATGCATCGGTGCCGTTGGCAACCCCAATGGCTGAATGAGTGCCAATGTAATCGGCAAACTCGTTTTCAAGGGTTTCAACTTCTGCACCCAATATATAGCGATTGCTACGCAGTACTTTTAGCACTGCAGCCTCAATTTCATCTTGGTAGCTATAAAACTGTGCGGCGGGGTTTGCACAAGGAATCATAACAGCACCTTTACTTCTGGTACATGGACTATCCATTTGCCGCCGGCAGTTACGTATTCTTTTTCTTTGTCCATAATTTCTTCAGCGTGATTCCAAGCCAATAACACGGCATAGTCAGGTGGATTGTTTTTGAAGGTTTCATAAGGCACAACGGGGATGTGTACACCGGGTGACAACTTACCCTGTTTGATAGGAGTGGTGTCACAGATGTATTCGATTAGATCAGGGCCAATGCCGCAATAGTTGAGAACAGTGGTGCTTTTTGAGGTTGCAGCATAGCCTGCTACCTTTTTACCCTGCGCTTTCAGGTCTTTGAGTAGCGAAACTAAATCTGATCTAGATTGCTCGACGTTGGCTCTAAATGTTTCAAAGGTAGCCAAACGACCAAGCCCTTGCACTTTTTCTTTGGCAAGAGTTTGCGTAACTGCCTCTTTAACCGGATGAGTACCTTGATGGGCAAGCACATAACGCATTGAGCCGCCGTGGGTTTTTTGTGGTAGAACATCAATCAATTCCATTCCCTGCAATCCAAACAGATATTGAATAGATAGTGCCGAGAACAGGAACACGTGTTCATCATAAATTTGATCATAAGAAGTTTTGGCAACCACATCGCCCAGATAGGGGTCTTCAAATATCACCACGCCAGTGGATTTGAGTAGTTTTTTAATACCTTTAACTACCCCTACAATATCCGGGATGTGGCACATGACATTGGCGGCAAGGAAAGCGTCGGCTTGGCCTTCTTCACGGATGATGATCTCGGCAAGCGCTTCTGAGAAGAATTCAGAACGGGTGCGCACACCGTGCTTATTGGCTTCTTGGGCCACATTCAAAGAAGGCTCTATACCCAAATGGCGAATATCTTGCCCGGCAAAGTTTTTCAGCATAATGCCGTCGTTACAACCGAGCTCGACGACAAAAGGATCTTCTTTAGTAAGATAGCCAGACTGAATCACCTGGTTTGCAAACTGCTTAAAATGCTGCCCCATAAAACTGGAGGTGCTGGAATAAAAAGCATAATGGTCGTGAAACATTTTTTCGGGTGCTGGTTGCTCAATCAACTGAAACATCATACTGACTTCTGAGTAACCAATTTCCATAGGGAAAAAGTATTCATCCTTGAAATCTTTACTTTCAAGGAAGCCGTTACCTAAAGGTTGCATGCCGAAATCAAGAACTTTGGTCAGCGGTGTGCCGCTAACTCTGCATAAATTTATTGCCATCGTTTTTTCTTCCTTAGTTTGAAAAAATTTAGTTTAAATGTGCCAACACATTTTCTGCATTGAGCCCGCACTCTATGCCACCGCCTACAATCAATACATCTTGTTTCATTTGTATGTAGCATTTCCTTTTGTTTAGTTGCGCACGATGATAAAGGGCTCTATTTCTTTAATTCGCAGACTTAACCTTCGGGGTGTCTGCAAGGCAAGGCTCTTTAGAAAACTAAAAACAAATCTAGCAAAAGATCCAAAAACAGGAACCTGCTTGATTAAAGCCCGAAAGCGATAAAACACACCTGAGCGCACTTGATGGCCACGGTGAATATTAAAGACAAAGATATTTAACCATCCGGCAATACTTTTCAACACCTCTTTTCTATCCTCGACGTTATTCAATCCCATAAACCGGTCAACGGCAAGTGAAAATTCTGAAAAGGAATTATTAGAGATACAGCGCTCAAGAAACTCATTACCTATAATTAAAGTATCGCCAAATTGTGAGGTATTAGATTGCCTTAAATAAAAAGGGGTAGACATTATTTTAAGCTTTCCTGCATTCATCATCATAACATGGCTCAACATTTCCAAGACGATGACTTCCTTGGTCGGCAAGGTAATTAAATTCTTCCACATCTTTTGCAGTACGCAAGTTCTGGTGATTGAATACCAGTTACTGTAATAATCATAATCAGACATCCCCTGACATAAGCTATTAATTCGCGCTAGTGGGCAATCGCTTTCTATTGATGGCGCGTATACCACAGAAGCATAATAACGACGCCCCCGAACCTGTGCCTTAGTAATCCCTTTTATGTCAAACACTTCAAAATTAACCAACTGTCCTCGTGCTGCTACATAATCCCTATGATCATCAAGAAATGTAATCATCTCAGGAATGCGATCTAATAGGTAAAAATCATCATTATCCGCATGCAAAATATAGTCTGTTTTAACTCTTGAAATAACGTTTTCAAGCTTGTTAAAATAATCATCCAGACTGGCATCAAGAGGATAGCGAATGTACTCATAATCAAGATTGGGATAATTATTCGGATGACGCAAATGTGCTTCGATCTCTAAGTTATCACCTCCATCTGCTAACAATATTTTGTAAAGACAACGCATTTCATTCATATACTTCATCCAACGGTAAGTGAACTCGTCGCGTCCCTTGAGCGTAAGTATAATAGTTAGTTTCATTTGATTTGATCACTCATTTTGTTTCCGTAGATGAAGCCATATCTTCTGCCGAAATCCCCATTATATCTTCAAGAATTATCTGAAAATTTGGCCGACCCAGCGGATCTGAGGTCAGTACTTCTCTCTCGTAAGCAGCGTACTTAGTTTCATCTACTTTAAGATATCGCTGTATATCTTCAGGAAAATCATCGATGTTAATAGGCTTAGTGCCAAGCATTTCAGCCAAGCCATTGATAGTGGGCATAGGCTCATAATTACCTTTAAGCTGATTCGAGTAGATAAAAATAACAGGCTTTTTGAGCAAAACAGCATATGAAATTGCAGTACTAGCTATTGTAATTACAAATTCACTTTGACGAACCATTTCCTGTGTCTTCCCATAATAAACAGAGCGGTTTCCAAAGCATGGGGCAATTGCCGGAAAAGCTGACTTATAGTGCCCGGCCACATCTACCTTAACACCCGTGGCTGGTTCCAAAAAATCAAAAAATCGTACCAGAGCAGGGTACCACACCTCACTAGTAAATAGCTGATCCCCTCCATGTAGGATCTCGTCACTGCCGAACATAGGGTTTGCCGAAGACAAGAACACGGCTGTTTTGTGGCCAATGCTTTCCTGTGAAGGTGAAATCTTTTGTGCGAGCAAATGGTTACTAAAGTCATGGCTATGGCCACAAACGTTAGATATTTCATTTTTTTGGTCTTTCTTGGCCAGCGACAACCATTGCTCTCCTGCCACCAAACGATGCGTCAACACTGTGGGTATTTTTATTCTGCTCAACAGTTTCGTCAGGAAAACAGAGCAAATCATTTTTAATGTTCTTAGCAATTCAACACGGCTGTTTGTGCTGGAAATAAGCCGAGCAAGCTTCGAGAAAAAACCTGATCCTTTTTGAGAAGTGTAATCGTTCTCGTTGTCTTTTGGATAAACTAAAGGAACTCCCCCGTTATACAGGTCAAATACCTTCACATTTTTATTTCTTAAAACAAATATCAGGAATAGATTGCAAAGAGACTCGGATAAGGAAGTCCAGGTTATTTCATTCAAAATACAAATATTTTTATGCGCTGCTTGTCTTCGAATATCAAGAAGTCGGATGATATAGTGGCGCATTGACACAAAAGTAATAACTTCACTTCGAGAACATCTTGGCGTAACAACCCCTTCAGAAAACTTCGGAGTAGTAATGGTCGAAATGTCCCAAACCTGAACGTCAACGAACCGCTTGAATTCGTCTAGTTCAATCAAATTCCATACAAATTCAGTGAATTTGTATGGGTATATCACGACAAATATTGCCTCCCGGCTCGAAGGACTCATTCAATAATTCTCCTATTAAATCTATCACATACATGACAAAAAGCTGCTACTACCAGGTAAGTGGTTCATGCTTTTTGTTTTTTAAACACTTTAGGGATGATGAAAATTACTTCACCATCAGTCTAAATCTTTTCTCCATCACACTAATAGATGAAAGCGGACGAAAACAGCTCGAACCATTCTTATCTCGTCTGGATTTTCAATAGTTAGAATTGTATCATGGACTGGATTTTTCCTGCCAAATCAATATGCAGAACGATGGTGACTTGAGTAGTTTCTTTTCCCCGCATACTCGACAATCGTTGGGTCATCCGTTGATACTATGACATCATCAATCCACTTAACAGAATCTAAAAAGTCAGCCGTTATATCAAAGAACAATCGGTTTTTCTGTTTAAACCCCTGGCTCCCTTCGCGAGCAGGGATGACAGCTATGTGCATTTCTCTATTCTCCCAAACTTTTTTTAAATTGTCCCTGATAAACTATGAATGAAATTGAAACCGATAACTTTTATGAATAACGATCCATACGGGTAGGATTTTCATGTAACCATGTAAACGTTTCTTTCAATGCTGTTTCCAAGGCTGTAAATTTTACTCCCAATTCTCTTTTGACCTTTCTGCAATCTGCTACTGCGTCATCAGCGAACCAAGAATAACCTATTTCACTCTTTTTATACAAAGAAGGAGTTTCTACAAACCTTATAATTGGTTGCAGTTGGCAAATTCCCCCGCATAGTTCAATAAATTCTACATTAGTAACCACATCATCCCCGGCCACACCGTACGCAGATCCATGAGAAATGGAATTCTCAGTGGCGGACAAAAAAACGGCTATAAGATCATCAACATAAAGCGGATTTAAGCGATATCTACTTTCTTCGAATACGAATAGAGGAAGTGAGTGTATTAATCTGTACAACACGAATCCTGCATGCCATGAGTCGTATGGGCCAAAAACGCCCTGCGGTCGAAATATTGTGATAGGCCAACCGTTATTCTTATACTGGTTGAATAACAACTCCTCTACTAGTGCTTTATCCCCCCCGTAGGTGTTTTCTTCATAAGTACGAGGTGCTTGTTCGCTGTAAGGGTTGGGTGTGGGAGTCTTATAGGCGATTGGAGTACTACAAAACATATAATGTCCAATATTAGACTGATACCTATCTATAATCGATTGAACGTGCCAGGGTGTATAACCGCTTAAATCAAACACCACATCAAACTCTGCGTGAAACAACCTTTTTAAATCTTCGGGTTTATTTCGGTCTCCTCTAATTATCCTGATGTCTTTAGGATATGGGACTGGCGGAATTCTTATCTTCCTGTTGTAAAGTGTTAACTGATGACCTTGCTGATGAAGAGCCGTAAATAAATGAACACCAATGAAATGAGATCCTCCTAAAATAGCTATTTTTTTCATTCAATACAATGATTTCAATAGGACTACCTAAATCCTCTAAAATTCGAATTTTTCTTTAAATAGAGATTTCTAGCCGTCTCAATAGCAGCCGACATTTTATTTTTAAAATAATTTTCCAGCAACGTTGTATTCGCTTTCAGGAGAGCTTTATGGAACTCGTCATCGCTAAGGTCTGTGAAGTTTACAGACATCAAGTCCGAATTCGTATGTTTGTTTTCGTAAAAATCTTGACAGTCTTTTAGAAACCCCTTTTCAATCGCATAATAAAAGAGCGGCGAACCAGGATATGGTGTAACAGGTCTGATAGTCCGTAGCTCTGATGACCCCTCATCATACTTCAGAAGAAAGTCGACTCCTTTTTGCAAAGTCTCTTCATTCTCACCAATATTTCCAAAAATTACGTTATAACTTGGAGTTATACCAACTTCCAATGTCGCCTCGATTCCTTTAACAATCTGTTCAGTAGTCAAATGCTTATTCATATTTTTCAATATCTGGTCATCAAAGGCCTCAATTCCGTAGTTAATACATACGCAACCTGCTCGTTTCATTAAATCCAGTAATTTGGGGCGGGCATAATTAAGGCGACCATTGCAAGTCCAACTAATGTTAAGGTTTGCTTTTATAAAGTCCTCACAAAGCAGCGTTGCTCTTTTTTCTGATGACATCAAGAGCTCATCGTGAAAATTTATCCAGGTAATACCATAGTCTTTTTTCAGAAGCTCAATTTCCGCAATAATGTTGGAACTGCTCCGAGCTCTAAATCCATTATCCATCCGATAACAAAAATTACATTTAAAAGTACATCCTCTCCCTGATATGATGTTCAAAGAAAATCCTGAAGGCCTTTGATTGGGGCTTTTAAGAAGTCTGTAGTATTCGATCGCAAATAACTCAAACGCAGGAAATGGAATGGAATCGATATCCTTAATGAGTGGCTCTCTTGGCGATTCAACAAGCTTTCCGTCATCAAGATAGGCAATCCCCCTCACTCCAGCCAAAGACCGTTTGTTTTCAATCGCTTTAAATAAATTAATGACCGTATTTTCACCTTCTCCAATAACAATGACATCACAACCCATTTTATTGAGAAAAAAATCCGGTCCAGCTGCCGGGCCATGCCCCCCCAAAACGTAGAACGGTCTGTCTTTAGAACGGTTGATAGCATCAGAGATTCTTGTACATTTTTGATATTGATAATACCCTCCAATTATTGAAAGGCCCACAACATCAAAATGGTTGTCGTCCAAATATTTGGTCAGGTGCTCCTCCGGATAATGATGCAAATCCTGTTGATAAATCTCGACCTCATAATCATGTTTTTTCAGTACGGCTGCAATATAGCCCAATCCGATAGGGAAATTATGCAGTTGTGAATCGTTATCATATATAACTAATAGTATTTTCATTTATACGGGCCTTTCCATTCCATTGCTTAACTATTTATCTTGAAACCTTCCCAAGGCAAATGTGCTCTAAGCTTTTCTGCAAGCGAGACTTCCTTCTCAATATAACCAACAACTCCATCTCCCATCGCCGCATCAATCTTCCGTATCGCACCAATCAAGTCATGAAAACCAGACATCTCAACAGAAGCAGATTGATCAGAACCATACATAGATCTTCCCAAAGTTATATGTCTTTCCAGTGAACTAATGCCTAGAGCAGCAGCGGCATTTGAGACCGCTAATCCGACTTCATGACCGCTGTACCCAACATCACACTTATATTTCTCTTTCAGAGTCTTGATACAATTCAGATTTGCTTCCTCGTCTACCATAGGATAGGTTGAAATACAGTGCATTAGTTCAAATGAACAATTTTCCTCTTTGAATATTTTAATTGCTTTATCGATATCTATTGTACTGCACATTCCAGTTGAAATAAAGGTATGCCTCTTTTCAGAGGCTACCTCTTTTAAAAACTCTTCCGCAACAATCATAGCCGAAGCTATTTTATTGTATTTAAGCTTAAACTGTCGCAGAAATTTCTGGCTTTCTATATCCCAAGCTGATGCAAACCACTCTATCCCGATTTCGGCACAGTATTGATTAATCTCTTCATACTCCTTCTGGCCAAATTCCAATCCTTCTTTTTGTTCTCTCTGAGTTGTCCCCCAAGGGCTTTCACGTGGAGAATCCAACGTTTCTTTGCTATAAACAACATCTATGGTTCTCTTCTGAAACTTAACCGCATCTGCTCCAACCTCTTTTGATCGCTTGATGAGTTCCCTGGCTATGCTCAAATCACCATTATGATTAATTCCAATTTCTCCAATTATAAAAATCGACATATCATTCTCCATTAATTAATTTAATAAGGGGCTTTGGGAGCGACCCTTTGAGGGGCTCACAATTAAAAATCTCGGCTTGCCGGTAGTCTATTACTTTTTAGCTCTACATATAAAAAAGTTTGAATCAGCGAGACCATTCGAAACCAATACTCGCTCATATTCGAGGTTTAGTTGTTCGTCATTAAAAATAGTATAAAGATACTCACCTCCTTTTTTACCGTTATTCATCCATCCTACGTTATTCGCAAGAGTATACCTTTGGTACTGTGTCTCAAAAATAACTTCTAATCCTGCACGTTCACATACTTGTTTGAATGATTTTTGAGTAAAATAATACACATGCAGACTAGCATGATGATTTTTTCGATAGGCAGAATTATTAAAAATTGAGATTAACGATTCATCGGTATTAGGTACTTCAAGAACAAAATATTTTGGACTCAAACTCTTTTTAAAATCAACTAAAAGTTCCCACGGCTCGGGAACATGTTCTAAAACGTTAAAAAGGGTCATTATATCAAAACGTATATCGATATTCTTCAATGAGTTGTAACATTCCCATCCATTTGATTCATGAACTTGACATATTTGATCACTTACATCAAACCCAACAACCTTCTTAAAAGCACCTTGTGCCTGTTCTATGAAACCGCCAGAACCACACCCGAAATCCAAGACTGTTTCTCCTTTCATGTTTGGAAAAAAGTCCTTCATTATGGAAATTCTCTTTTTATTCCACGAATAAAGTCTTTGTCGTTCAATTTGTAAATCAGCACCATCAGCATGAAAATCTTCGGCACCAAGATTTTCATATATTTTTGTTGTGACGTGCGAAAAGTCAAGAACCTGTTTTAAACTACAATTTGAGCATTTAGCAATTAGCAATTCTGGTTTATCATGGCAATAATCGCCGGTTTTTTCCAGGCTCCCCCCACAATTCATACAGGAATCCGAATCTATTTTTTCGTCCATTACATCTCCTAAATTACTTCCCTTAACTCAAATAATATTTAATATTTTCCAATTTCAATAGTCATCTTTTCAAGGGATTTTGCTTAAACCAAATCTTAATTTTATCCACCGTATTGAGCATAAAAATGCAACCTTAAATATCAGAAGATTCCATGCTATTTATCCCACTTTGCTGTTGAATATGTTGTTGAATATATTCACTTATTGCAAGATAAGCTGGCTTGGACTCATTATGCCCAATGAAATAAGCAGGATAGTGCTTACACTGCTTTATGTAGTCTGCTTGATTCATCAAGAGTAGCTCTCGTAGCCTTTTCTCAAAAACAGGATAACCACTTTTTTTCAGTAACCATATACCATCAAAAGGAAAATCATGAAACGGTTCATCAGAATAGTTTACTTGAAGAATTTTTTTCCCTCGCCCAAAACATTCTCTCAATAAAGATGACGCTTGCGCAATCACCACTTCAGCATCGTCAGACACAATATACGAGCTTGGAGGCACTCCATCTTCCTGCGGGAAATATTTAAAACTATTACCTAAAAGTCTCTGGAGCCATTTAAATTCGCTTACAGATCCTTCAGTGTCAGCTGCATGTTTACTGATCGCCGATATTCTAACATCATTACGTTCACTAAATACTCTTAGGTAACTCAAAAACAGTTCACAAGATTGTCGGCCATTTAAATGCCATGTTGACTCATATGGAATGTCGTAGAAAGGAGTAACAATCAGGCAGATATCGAAGGTCGGTTTTTCTAACTTCCTTCGGGGTAAAGCTCTAAAATACGAATCCAATAACGAACCAACGGGATATATGTTTTCTACTTGTGCTCCATGTTTTACGTATTCATCGGCACAACACTGTCCATGGCAAAATAAGTTGGAATGAAAGATATCCTTCGGATTCAGCCCAGTCATTTTCAACTGCACAGCTCGACCACTGAGAGGTCTTGTCCCATTTGCGATTGCAATAAATTTTCTTCCTTTGTCTCTGTTTTTTGAATCCGCCTTCTGAAAAGTTTGGTTGTTATCTATATACGTGATAATAATAGCGGGAGAAACCTGGTCAATATAGGCTAGAAAATACGAATACTTTGTTGTTTTTTCACGAACCATATAAAATAAGAATTTGCATAAAATAATAGGAAAAAGATTTAATATTTCTTCCCTGACATAAAAAACCTCAAAAGATTCTCCATTAAACAATGGTTCTAAATAATTTAATCCTTCTCCATCAAAAACCAGTATTTTGGCCTTTTGGGGAGGCCTGAATGTCTTCTTACTCTTCCAAATAAGGTAAAAAAACCGTGACCCTACTTTCTTCAACATTGCCCATACTTTCTTCAATTGTTTTGTAATCCCTTAAAGGTGAATGCATAAAGCTTTCAATTCACTTAATTCCCTTTATTTGTACTGTGCCGCTCCCATATAGCATATGGGAAAACTTCGACTCATATTGGTAATACAATGGACTCAAAAAACGGCGAATGTTATTCATCTTAGGATATCGCACCAAACGCTCCACTTTTGTAATCCCGCTACTTTTTAGCATTTCAATAATCTCTGCCTCGGAATTTTCATGATAAACCGGCGCTGTAATCCTATCCTTGATGGTCAATACAATGTCTTTATCAAACATTAGTCGGATCAGATCCAATGGCACTTTGCTGCCGTATTCATCACCATGTTCTTGCATTATGGCAAAAATATAGGTAAAGAATTCTTCAAATATTTCCTCATTTAGGGCATCAACCATTGTTTTAAATTCTTGTTCCTGGCGATATTTCTCCCGCAGAAAAGTGGTGATGTCCCGAATTAGGCCCCCTTTTCCATAGGTCATCACATATAGCATCCCGCCCTTTTTAGTCACTCGAGCGAGCTCACGAATTCCTGCTTCCACATCAGAACTATGGTGGAGAACGCCAGAGCAATGCACGAAATCAAAGAATCCATCGCTAAAATCCATGTCAAGCACATTGTCGATGGTTAGTTCATATCGGCCGTCAAACTCTTTTAAAAGCCGCGGAACAGTTTCAAAAATTGACTCATCGAGATCGAATGAATGGACTTTTGCCGCCCCGTGGGCTAGCATACTATACGATGCATTTGCATTGGAACCACAGCCAGCATCAAGACAGATCTTCTCTTGAAAAAAATCTTCATTTTCCCTCAGATAAGCGGGACTCATCAAATCTTTCAATCGATCAAATATGGCTTTTTCATTACCCTGAACCTTGTGAATTGCATGAAAAATTTCTCGGGTTTTTCTTTCCATTTTATTTAAATCCATAATGCTCCCTTCGCCGTCTATATATTTACTGGTTTTGAATTCGTACACTGATTATTTCTATCGATAGCTTCTTTTTCACCAAATAATTGCTGACACCCAAAGTAAGGCAGTCCTCAGTGGAAGCCTACTATTGTTTTTCTAATTTTCGAAGATCAGTCATACTATTATTTTTAAAAAGGACAAATTGTTGAATTCAGGTCTCCTTTTTTATTATAAAATCACCCAAAACCAGATAATCAATGCCATTTCCTAAAAAACACTTGATAGCGTCACTAGGACTTTCAATTATTGGATTTCCCATGATATTAAATGAAGTATTAATAACCATGGGAATACCAGTTATTTTTTTAAATTCATTAATTAATTTATAATACCTTTCATTAAATTGTCTATTAACTGCTTGCAGCCTTCCTGTCCCATCTACATGAGTCACACCAGGGATCAGTTTCCTTTTCCCCCTTTTAATATTAAACACAAATAACATAAAAGGTGCAGGGTGATCATATTCAAACCAGTCCTTAACATCTTCAGCCAAGATACTTGGCGCAAAAGGTCGAAAAGGTTCTCGAAATTTGACTCTTGAATTTAATAATTCCTTAACATTGTGAAAGCCAGGATTTGCGAGAATACTGCGATTCCCTAAAGCCCGTGGGCCAATTTCCATTCTTCCCTGAAACCATCCAATAATTTTATTTTTAGATAAAAGTTCAGCTGTCTCTTTAAATATATTATTTGATTTATAAAAGTTCAGATTAAATCGTTTTATTGTTTTTAGAATTTTATCGTCACTATATTCAGGTCCTAAAAATGGTGACACAAACGGATATCTTTTAGTATTTCCAAGAACACAATAATTATAATATAAAGGAGCTCCAGCTGATAGGCCATCATCACCTGTTGGGGGTGGGATAAAAATATCCTCAAAATATTCTTTTTGAAGCAGTTTTCCATTGGAAACACTATTTAACGCCACGCCACCTCCTAGACACAAATATTTCATATGAGTCTCTTCTTTAATATATTTCCCCATATGACAATATATTTCATTCAGTCTTCTTTGTAGTGCAGCTGCAATATCTTTGTGTCTTTTTTCTATTTCCTCATCAGGAAGTCTTCGCTGTCCAAAAGTATTTATAAATTTATCAGAAATCCATGTATCTCTCCTGTTTTGGAATTCAAAGTAGTCCAAATCCATCTTATAGGTTCCATCATCCTTGAGTCTTACAATTTTTCTAAATTCATCAATGTATCGAGAAGAGTCCCCATAACTTGACAATCCCATAACTTTACCCTGATCTGATATGGGGTTAAATCCTAAATAATAGGTCACTGAATTATATAACATCCCCAAAGAGTTCGGATAATCAATTTCTTTCAAAATTTTCATGTTATTACCCTGAACCACTGCAAAAACAGTACTGGCTATTTCGCCTGCACCGTCGATAGAAATGACTGCAGCTTCTTTAAAATCTGAAAGAAAAAAACTTATTGCAATATGAGCGTGATGATGATTGCAAAAATAAATCTTCTTGTAATAATTCAACCTCTCCCTAATTTCTTTTTCGACGTTATTGTATTTTAATGCTCTATTAAGGAATGATTCAAACAAAGGAATTGATTTTGGATAGTATTTGCCCAAATAATGAACGACCCTATTATCAAAAAAAAGTTTTGGGATAATATAAAATGTAACTATGTCAATTTCATTGATCGTTATGCCAGCATACTCAAAACAAAAGTTGATTGCATTGAGGGGAAAACTTCGATCTTTTTTAATCCCTGAGAATCTCTCTTCCATTGCCGAAGCAATAATTTCGCCGTTTTTCAGCAAAGATGCCGAAGCGTCATGTCCGCCATAATTTAATCCTAAAATATAAGTAATATCCTTATTCTTCATTTAAACCCTCTCCATAAATGAGTCTGTTGATTTTGTTGGTTAAATATAGCAAAGATCAAACTCAGCGTTTTGAAATGACAATCCCTTGGTTCAGTTCTGTATCAATACCTTCAACAGGAATACTGTATAAGCAAATTTTCATGTTCCTCGCAAATTTTTTAAGTAGATTTGATAAACTATTTATTCAGTTCAATTCCAGTACTTTTCGAGAAATTTTTGGCTAATGGCACCATTTGAACCTGTTATTCTTGAAGCAAAGCGCCATTTTTCGATCATTTCCTCACTAAACGACAATCCGGTGTATTTAGTTTTGTCACAAAACTCATGATACGTCTTTATATGTGTATCATACGCCTCATTTTGCAACCTTGATCGTTTGAAATTCTGTGATTCCAATAAATCCATATATTCTATCACTGCTTCTTCAATATCTTCAGGTGAATTTTCATACCACTTGAATTTTTCGTTATCAACGTACCCATACAACGTCTCGGTACACCAAGATGCTTCAAACATCTCTTTTACAGTCAAAATTCTCTTTTTTGAATGAGAAGAGAGATGCTTTACAATACCCCTGGAATTTTCAAACACTGGATAGTCTAAATTCCAACAACACATATTAGTAATCAAGATTGGTTTTTGAAAAAGAATCGCAACATCATGGATACCAGATTGGCAACCAATATAAACTCTACAATTCTTGATCAGAAAAATGTCCATTAAGTCGCTCTTAAATTTTGTAAATGGGTAATCAATAACTCTTTCCATCTTAGGAAGCTCTGTCATTGTACTATCTCCCATTCTGATCACCCAACCACCTCTTTCTATAATTCTTTCAAAGGCTTTTGTATAGTTAATAATGCTGCTATTTCGATATTCATGCCTCCCTGCATCATTTTTAAATCCACTTTCACGGACATGCACACAAACAAACCAATCTTCATCTGATAGTCCCAATTCTCTCAAATTATTTTTCCCGATTTTGTTACTATCTTTTATTAAACTAACCGAAAGCTTATCCGAAAATTGCCCTCTCCAGTTTAGCGAATGAACTGCATCCCATGAAAATTCCTCTATTTTTTCGTTTGGCTGATAGATATTGGACATACCAATTCTCGGAAATCGATAGGACACACTTAATTCCGCTCCGAAGGAATCTCTTAACCAAAGACTCACTACCCGTAATGGTAAGTAAACTAAAGTAACACACAACCTCAGTGCATGAAGTAACAAACTATTTTTTTTAAAATATATATATTCAGAATCTACTTTAAAAAGCTCTCTATTTGTCAATCTGTATTTCACGAGCCAGAAAGGTAAATTATAAGAATATAACAAGATTACCTTTTTGTCTTCTCTTCTCGCTTTAAGTAAAGCATAATAAATTTCTTCAGCACAATTCCCGATGGCATAAGCCAAGGGACTCATAAATATTACGGGAAACCACTTTAGATTATTTATATTACGAAAAATCCGACCAATTACCATATTTGTTCCTTTGTAAATAAAAACTCTTGTCCATTGCTTGTATTCTTCCCTCTTTCTCTTCTTGATAGAGGGCGGATGCATAACCAAATGAGCTGTGGTTTTTTTGTAATCTCAACGTTTTCACGCAAGTAACTAAAACCTTTTATATCAAGGGACGCACCTCAAAAGGTGACATATACTGATTTAGCCTTTTCCACAATAGAATTGCTGATCTTGATATTCTACACCTATAAAGTATCCATCTGACTGAAAATGTTTTGTACCGATTGGATATGTTGTTCAATAAATTCTGCTACCAAGGAATAAGTTGGTTTCTCATCATTATAAGCAAAAAGATAAGAAGGATAATGCATACAAAGCTTTTTATAATCTTCCATATCTAGTGCAAGAATATCTAAAATCCTTCTTTCAGTAACCAGATACCATCAAAGGGAATATCTTGAACTGAATCCGCAAAATAATTGCATTCTAAAAGTTTCTTCCCACATCCAAACTTAGGTATTTATTAAATTCTATGTTCATGTGATAGGGCATCTTTCGTATCGCATTCCTGTTATTTTTTCCAACTTTTCTTTAAAGTTTTTTAACAAAGGTTTATGTAGTTTCCAGGAAACCTCTAAAGGAGTGAGATCGCTTTTGCCCTGTTCTATTATCTGCTCTACAGCAAGGTGAGTTAACTGGCTTTGTTCAGGAATAGCAAATCTAACTTCTTTCCATTTCCAGCCAGTTGACTTGCGCGCTATCAAATATTTCCCCTCAGCTTCAAAAACAATATAATGTAAACTTTTGCCAAGAATACTCATCACACCTGGCGCATTGGAATCTTTTTTAGATACAAATGAAAATTCATTCCCGGCAATTGAAGAGCCATTTAGTACTCCCGTTAATTCGATAAATCCTTTCCTTTTACTTTCACTGATTTCACTGTCAATTCTGGAGGAAATTGCTACATTAAAATCATTGTCGCCTGACAAAAAGCTTAGAAAATCAAGGAAATGTATGCTGTTGCATGCCATTCCCCAATTTCCTCCTTGAACGTGTAAAGATATTTTTTTATCATCCTTAAAGCTTTCCTTTATTTCCTTGTAAAAGGGAAACATCCTTCTGGGACAGTTAACCCATGCTTTGATTTTATGCTTGTTCAGTAAAGTTATAATTTCCCAAAAATCCTTATTTGATTGAAAGACAACTTTTTCCAAAATAAGGTACTTAACCTTTTTATTGAGAATAAGTTCTTCAACCACTTTTCTGCGTACATCAGAATTTGTCGCAATAACACCTACATCAATCGATTCGCTTAAAGCTGAAATAGAGTTAAAAAATGAAACATTTTTAATGTTTCCCTTGCCGTGGACTTGCTTAAATCTTCTCTTTGCTGTTCTTAAGGATTGCGGAGAACGACCTACCGCTTCAATCGAAGAGGAGAGCTTTATTTGGGCAAGCGCTTGTAAATGTCTGCTGCCAATCTGCCCCGCTCCTATTATAGCTATTTTATACATTCCTGAACTTAGGTTTCAGTAAGGTAGAAAACATTCCGACAACAATTGTAGCATTATCAGTAAAACAATAACTCATCCAACTCTATCTATTGTTCGAAACACAGCTAGCATTTGTTCCTAAATAAGTTTAAATCCAGTCAACCTCAGATTTATACTCCTTTGAATCCGATTCCCCTCTACTTGGAACAACAATCTTCAGTCGATGGTGCTTTTGAAGGATGGCAAGGTAACCTAACAATAGTTCAAAAGATCGCCTGGCTTGGCCGCCAAGAGTTGAGTCATAAGGGTAGTAGTTCCAGGGGTTGCTGACGATACAAATATCGAAGGACTCCTTTAATCGCTTACTTTCTGGTAATGCTCGGAAATAGGAGTCGATCAATGAACCACAGGGGTAAAATTTTTCAACGTGTGCGCCATGTTTCCGATATTCATCGACTTCATATTCCCCAAAGCAAAAAAAAATTCGAATGATAAATATTTTTTGGGTGTACCATGCTGACTTCCTTTTCAGTACCACGAAATGACCTGCTCCCATTCTGAAGCGCAATGAATTTAATTCGATCATTCGTATTGTTTGCATCTAAATACTGAAAAACAAAACTATTATCAATAAAAGTTATAATGATTGAAGGTTCCACATGTTCTATGAAGGGCATAACATGGGAAAACAGCATTGTTTTTTCACGTAAAATATATAAAATCCATCTTATAATGATGATTGGACTGAGGTTGATCGACTCTCCCCTAACATAAAAAACCTCGAATGCTTCACCATTAAACAATGGCTATAGTACCTCTAATCCTTCCCCGTCAAAAACTAGTATTTCCGCTTTTTAGGGAGATTTAAATACTTTTTTTATTTTTATGAGACGCTGAATGCGATTTACCAATTTTTTCCCAAGGATTACAGTTTTTCCAATCTGCATGATTGTTCTTATGACATGCCACCAGTATTTGTACCACTCTTAGAGTTAGTACCACTTTATTATTCCTTTATTTAATGCGTAGCATAAAATAAAGGAATCGGCTCAATAAATTCCGGTGCTGGTGGCTTATAACCTAAAGAGCGATGAGGTCGAACAGTATTATACTCCTTTCGCCTTCTTCTGGGAAAACTAAAGGAACTCCCGCATTATACAGGTTAAATACCTTCACATTTTTATTTCTTAAAACAAGTATCAGGAATAGATTGCAAAGAAACTCGGAAAAGGAAGTCCAGGTTATTTCATTCAAAATACAAATATTTTTATGCGCTGTTTGCCTTCGAAGATCAAAAAGGTGGCTAATATAGTCGAGAATTGATTCAAAAGTAATAACTTAACTTCGTGAACATCTTGGCGTAACAACCCCTTTAGAAAACTTCGGAGTAGTAATGGCCGAAATGTCCCAAACCTGAACGTCAACAAACCGTTTGAATTCGTATGGGTATTTCACAACAAATATTGCTTCCTGGCTCAAAGTACTCATTCAATAATTCACCTATTAAATCTATGCGAAGTGGAGAAAGTATTCATTTTTTTCATATGTGCAACAATTTTCCTTAATGAACTTTCACTCCCGATGTCCAATTTCTTTAACAAAAAATCATCAATTCGTAAAACAGCTTTCACCTTTTTCTCCCTAAAGATATTGTGCTTTTTATTTGCGGGGAGAATACTTTGTATAATGAATTCAAAATAAACTAAATACTTTATCAAGGGATAAAGCATAGTCCTGGGAATCTTGTCAAGGATAGCATTCCCAACGACCCTTTTATCGAGAAACTGTGTTATGGCTGTAAATTTAATAGCAGAATACTTTAATCCAAAATTAGGATTGACCTTTCGGGCCTGCTCCCAGTTCTTTTTAAAAATTTCCTTATAATCACTGTTTTCAGAAGAAACGATCCTTTTGTACTGGTGATAAATACGCGATGATTCTAATTTCACCAACCAATCCCAAAAAATAACTTCTTTAAGCGGAGCACCATTGAGATTTAAATAATACCTTTTAAAGGTCCCTGCATTACTGACACCCCTTAAATATAGATGTTCTTCCTCTATAGTTTTTCCAATGGCCCCGACCTGTTGGCCATATTCATATAATATAGTCCCCGGAAAAGGTATCGCATAAAAAAGGTCATAACCCATAACCTCTGGATGTATTCCGAATAATGCCGCAATTTCTCCGATAAGAGCGCCTGTTTGCCTCGCTGTCTCATCATTTTCACCTGGCATTCCAATCATCAGAGCTAATGGGGAGTAAACAGATAATTTTAGGCAATTTTTTAGAGCTGAGGAAACTTGGTCCATGGTAAAATGTTTCTCCATAATATCAAGTATCTTTTGACTTCCAGATTCAACACCGAATTTAAAAGCCGAACAATTATGCTCCTTATAAAATTTTATATCTTCATATGTCACGCTAGCGCATCTCACTCCTGTTGCTATCCACAGCATATTGTGCTTTTTCAGTATTCTGGCAACGTCATAGGAATGAGCTTTATTTGAACCAAAATTTTCATCCCCTATTTGAATAAACCCTACATTAAACCTCTTTTTTAAAAGTATTAAATGCTCATCTAAAGAGACAAGATTGCAGACCCGATATCCTTTAGTTGAGCGCTGGCAAAAGGTACACCGAGCGACACATCCTTTTGATACAGAAACAGTGGTAATTTTCGGTAAGCGATCAGGTTCAAAAGCCCTTTGGTCAAAACCAAACCAACTCGTTTGCAAAGCATCTTTGAAATAGTTATTTATCGCCTCCGGTTGATTTTGTAAGCCGGACTGCAAAAGATCGTAATCAGGGAAAGGCATATCATTTGCGGGAATAGCTTTCTCATGCCCGTTAAACATCAATTCCTTTGTTTTATTGAAATAGCAGAGCCCTTTGATCCTTCCCAAAGCTTCATAGTTCCAGTCACGCTTGTATTTTTCAACATAGTTAATAAAATTGACCCATGCAATTTCACCATCACCCAATACACATACGTCTGTCTCTGTTTTCGAAAGAAGAACTTCAGCAGAGTCGGCTAGATTTCCTCCCACAACAATCCAGGCATCTGGACACATCTTTCTGATAATTGAAGAAATTCGTATAACTTGATCATAAGAACTAGAAACGACCGCGCTAAGTCCAACGATGGTCGGCTGATATTCACCGAAAAACTTCTTGATGTCATCATCACTTGGGAAAAGCATGTCAATATCATAAAACTTGTATGAGTTTGATTTCCACCCATTACGTTCCATCCATTTAATCAACGATACAATCGCAACCTTTGGAACAATTCCCAATGATCCTTCGGATCTCAATCTAGAGGGCTTTTCATCCATTCCTTCAACAGGAACACTACATAGACAAATTTTCATATTACACCTTTAATAAGCAGCGACATAAGAGCAGCAGGGAGAAGTTTCCAAGAAATAATCCTGAAAAAATTTAGCAAAAGTCATCTCTTCTCTTTATTATTGTTTGCGTTGGATTATCGAGAGAAAAATGAATTTCTCGATTAAGGACTCTAAAAGAGTTCGATTCAGTTTTTTATACAAACGGGATCATAATCAACTCTATCTGAATTTTGGTAGTAATCACGGATTAATGTTTTGAACTTCTTTCCCAGTTTTCCTCAAGAAAAGCCCTGCTCAGGACCCCTGCGCTCGATTCTATACGAGAAGCTATTCGATACGTCTCCATCATGTTAACATAATCATCGGTAACTCCAAGGACTTTTCCTTCTTCAAATAGACGATATGCATTCAAAATACGCTCCTTGCTTGCATTTTTTTGCAATGTAAAGCCCCCTAAACTAGGTCCACATGCTTTTAGAGATTTCTTGGTTCGAGTAAGCCATGGAGAACTCTAATTATCAAAAGTACTATTTTATGGGGTTGTTACACATGCATAAGAAGGATTTTCTGAGGCAAGAAAATGGCGTCCCCAGCGTTTAACGCGGCCCTCGGTGAAGCGATTCCCCGTTCATCTGACCAGACCCAGGGCAGTCGTCACCAACAGTACGCCTGGAGACTCTATGAGAAGCATCAATGTCAACACTCCCAGGCAAACAGAGGTTCTGTAGTTATTAACATAGACAATTGAATCACACCCGTCATCACAGACTTAACTCATGGTATTTCGGGTTAATTTCGCAGAATTGCGTTGCGGACGAAAGTTTGAGGTCGTCTCAGATAACCAGCCAATTTGCCACTGAGAAGGAACGAGCATAAACCAAAGTTCTTGGCAGTCTAACTTTGTTACTTTGTTAACAAGCCAAGCATATCAATCTCTTTCATATTTCACATAAGCTCTTTTCTCTTTGGTCTGAATCCCGGGTGTTATATCGGGGTCACCGTAGGACCTTCCTGCACAAAAATCACATGCTGGAATATATTCTTTGTCTAATAAAAATTGTTTAATACGCTGTGATGCCTCAACGGATCCAATATTGGACTCTTCTAGTTTCTGCAAATCGATGTAGTCATCAGGATGATCGGGGATTCCTTTAAATTGGAGTGCGTTCGCCGCAAACGGGCATCGAAAAAGTTTATTTTCCGAAACGGTCGCAAGATTTGTAGCGCAACATTTTTTAAACAAATCAATATTTTCATCAGCCGTTCGATTGTGTTTTTTGATCGAGGCGCAATCTGTCCAGCCAGTGGCTTTATGAACATAGTGGAAAATATTATTTTCCTGGAGTTTTGCCACTAATTTCTCTAGGTTCCGGGATAATTTTCCATAATCAGTTATATAGAGAAAGAGTTTTTCATGTTTAAGCTCCTCGAGTTGCACCTCGTTCGGAACAATAGTCCCATTTGTATAAATTGCAACTTTCCCAACTTTAGGTTCCTGTGTGAGTCTTTTTACAATCTGATGAAAATCCTTATTCATGAAAGGCTCACCCCCAATAACTCGAACCTCATAAATTTCATCGAAATATTGACACAAAATATCTATGGCATGCATGAGGATTTCTAAGGTGTAATTCCTCGGGCTTTCGAAATAAGGCATTAAATTGGAACAATCAACACACGCCATTGAACATTTCTCAGTAATGACCAAATCGATATTTTTAGTAAAAAGCTTTTTGGGATCCATAAAAGATTCTTGGGCCAAAATGCAAGAACTTACTAAATAGTCCACATAATCTTGTTCTAACTCTCGTTCAGCCCTAGGCGAACGATTTGGATCTATTTTTTCCTGTAACGCTGTATTACAATGCTCGGGAAAAACCTCAAACCCCTTGAGAACTACTCCGCATGAATACCATTCCGAATAATCCAAATCTCTGAGGCGTTCAGTCATATCCTTAATGTTGGGAGAGCAGATCAAAAAAATCGGATCAATATAGCGTTTTTTTAGTTCATTTGTATGAACGATATCAAGGCCTTTAAGGATTCCTTTCATCTTATCGTCAGCAAAACAAACAACCTCCAAGCCATATTCTTTACACGCGTGGTAAGTCATTTCACCAATAGCACCCGCACCGAAAATGATGAGGGGTCGATCGTTATTGTTTTGCAGTTTTTCAATTGTAATGTTGCTTTTGAGTTCTTCAATTAGCTGCATATATTTAAGCCACTAGAAATATTAGTTAGTATTGGAATATATACTTATTGCTTCGCATCGACAAAGCACAATAAGAATTAATATCAGTTTATATCTAATTAAAAAGGGAATCAATCGATAATTCCCCTCGGCTGGAACATAGTCCACAATATGATCTTGAAATTGCGGCTCGTTAAATAGATTTTTTATACATCTGCGGATCTTGCCCAGATTTCCACAATTAACTTGCCCGCATAATCGAATCAAGAAAAGTACTGCTTGGTAAATATAATAACCTCCGAGATCGCGCTTGATGTCCATAGATTGATCATAGTCCAATAGAAATCCTTCTATACTGGGTAGCGTGTCGACCATGCCGAAGAGCTTGCGTGGATTTTCTGGGAATTTCATGCTGAGTGAAATATAATCACTCGCTTTCAAATGATTGTAGACGACCTTTTTGAGGAATAGTGCTCTTTCAATATGCTTCAAATAATCAAAGTTAAACTTTACGTCTTCCCCTTGTTCAAGATTAAGATCAAACCAAATACCATTATTTTTGATTATCGAGACTTTAAACAACTTTGCCCAACAACTCATCAATAGTTGGTTTTTTCTTGGGTTCCTAATATAATTTAGTGTGTAATCGACAACGCCTTTCATCGTGTGAAGTATATCCTCATTTGAGCCCCCAACTGTCCGGAGGATTTTGCCTTCTGATGTAACTTTCACAAAGGAACCTACTACGATATCAGCCAGAGTATTCTGGTACCCGTCAATCATTGACTGTATCGCATCAACATTTAGAGTGTCATCGGCATCCAGAAAAGTCACAAGCTCTCCGGAGCATTTTTTAAGTGCAGTATTTCGTGCTGAGGACACTCCACGGTTTGGTGTGTGAAAAGCAATGACATTGTCATTTTCCTGTGCATACTTATCACATAGCTCTTTGCTCCCATCTGTAGACCCATCGTTAACTAGCAAAATTTCTATCCGAGAATACGTTTGGTTCACAGCACTGTTCAAACACTTCTCAAGATTTTTTGAGGCATTAAATACAGGTATAACAATGCTTATCAAAGGCATACTATTCCCCTAAACATATAATTCATATCGGTAAAATATCTACTTTCTGGACCCGTATTAAGAACTATTCACATGCGCCATCATTATTTTTGGCCAAGATACCCTACATAACTCTTAGTAATCGCTTCTTCCGCTAGGCGGATTTAATCAGCCGATAATAAATATCAGAGATCACCTCTTTAGTCTTTATATCTATTTAAAAGGAGGGGTATTATAAAAAACAGAATTTCTCTATTAAGGACTCTAAAAGAGTTTGATTCATTTTTTTATACAAACTGGGCCCTAATTAGCACTGGCTTAATTTTGGTAGTAATCACAGGTTAATTTTTTGAACTTCTTTCCCAGTTTTCTTCAAGAAAACTCCTGCCCAAGGCTCCTGCGCTCGATTCTATACGAGAAGCTATTCGATACTTCTCCATCATATTAATATGATCATCTGTAGTTCCAGGGGCTTTTCCTTCTTCAAGTATACGATATGTATTCAAAATACGCTCCTTGTTTGCATTTTCTTGCAATGTTGTAAGTTTTTTTTCTTCCGCTCCCAAAGAATCCAAATACTCGCAAACCAGAGCCTTGATTTCCTCAGGAGAGTTCTCATACATTTTATAGTCTTGACCTAGCGAGCCAGAAATCTCTTGCACCGCCCAACCGCTTTCGAACAATTCCTTTATAGATAAAAAGCGACCTTGTGAATGAGAATAAACATGCTTTATGATACCTAGGTCCCCCTTCTTGAGCGGATAACTGAAAGCCCATGAGAACATATTGGGTGTTAAAACAGGTTTTTGGAAAAGAAGCGCAACATCCATTATCCCGGAAATGGATGCGATATAAAACTTACATTCGCTGATCAAGTAAATATCCATCAAGTCACTTTTGAATTGCGAGAAAGGATAGTCTATCACATGGTCCATTTGGGGTAGCGGAGTCATTGTATTATCTCCCATACGAATTACCCATCCTCCCGCTTCAGTTATCGCCTTGATCGCAGGTATATAGTTGCTAATTGAAGAGTTGCGCCACTCCCTACGACCAAAATCACCACGAAAACCGGCTTCACGGACGTGGAGGCAAACAAACCAATCTTCTTTCCCCAGGCCAATTTTTTCCCTAATTTTTTCGGCCTTGGTGAAAGACTCCTTTCCCAGCCGAACTGGCAGATACTTACTTAACTGCTCTGTCCAATCAAAATAATGAACAACCTGTTTTGAAAACTTTTTCATCCTTCTCTTGGGCTGCCACAATGTCATTATGCCAATTCTTGGAAAGCTATAGCTCTCATTTAGGCTCCTTCCAGAATATTTCCTTAGCAGCAGACTAAACACGCGAAAAGGGATATATACGACAGTTAAACCAAACCTGATCAATTTTTCCCAACAATTCCCATTAAGGGAGTAGCAATAATCCGACTCGATTCTAAATAATTCGCGATTTGTCAATCGGTATTTCAACAGCCACTCAACATTATAAGGCCTTAGGATATAGAGCTTTTTTCCCTCCCTCCTTGCCTTCAGGAGACCAAAATATATTTCTTCAGCACAGTTGCCCACTACATAAACAAGAGGGCTCAAAAGCACTACAGGGAAATTCTTCCTATTACTGACATAATCAATAACCCAATCAATTATCATATTTTCCTAAAACCAAGACTTAAAGTGGACCCCTGAGTCAAGACAATAAACCCCCTGAGTTTAAGCTACACATTTTCTCTATATTTTTGAAACCGCTAAGTCACCAAACTCCCCAACCCCCATCCACCGCCAAATTATGCCCGGTCACATACTTGGAGAGATCACTTGCCAAATAAGCAATCGCACCACGAAAATCGTCTTCCGAGGCCATGCGACCCAATGGTGTTTTTGCCTCGTAGCGTTGCACAAATGCTTCGTGCTGCTTTCTGAAGACGCCGCCCGGCGATATGGTATTTACGCGGATACGGGGTGCGATGGTGGTTGCCAACCATCGGGTGAACTGAATTAGTCCACCTTTGGATGCACCATAGGCTGCGGGGTTGCTTATGTTGGTGCCTTCGTACAAGCTCCAATCAGGACCGTAAATGCCATAAATTGAAGCGATGTTGATGATACTTGCGCTCTCCGCAACCTTGAGCAGGGGCGTCAACCCCTGGCAGAGGTCAAATATCGCAGTGAGGTTGACTTCCAGTGCGCGGCGCCATGTTTCGATGGTTTGTTGTTCAAATGGCACCGCCCAACCCTGTAAGTCTGAGGTGCCAACAAAAGCGGCGTTGTTGATGAGGATGTTGAGTCTCTGACCACTATTTTTCAGCCAATCTATCAGTTCAGTGCGCTGCGCTTGCTGTTCCAGATCACAGACCTGAGACTCAATTTTGACACCCCAACGCTTGATCAGGTTTGCACTCAGGCTGTCAAAGTCTGAACCTGGTCGATCAACCAGCACTAAATCAGCGCCCAGTTCGGCCAAGGTATCAGCCATCACTTTGCCCAAGCCACCGGTTGCACCGGTGATCAGGGCACGACGACCTTTAAGGTTACTCAATTCTTTAATAGTGGTCACAGTTTCTGTTCTCTTATATTCAACAAACTTTCAGCAATTTGAAAATCTAGCAAAGTATCAATATCAATCGCCCGTTCAACGGGAACCTGCACTGCTTTTACTCGGCCCTCAAAGGTGGCGTTATGGGTCATTACGAACTCTGGGTTAGCTACATAGCAGACAGTTGCCATGTCATAAACCACCGGGGAATCTTGGCGGCGGGCTATGGCTGATTGCGGCGGGTTAACCAAACCGACAGTGCCATCCGCGTTCCTTTTTACCATATTAAAGTAAGGGCTGCGATGAGCATCGGTGACGGTTATTACCATGTCGGCATCGCCTTTTTCGTATTCATCCAAACAGTTTTCAATATCAAGTGGCAGCCTCAAGGGTGCCGTGGTGGGCACTGATACCATCACCTCTGGCAATGTACCTGCGGTTTCACGTAGGTAATTGAGGCCATGGCGCCAAGCCAGCCATTCGGGGCTGTCGTCTCGCACCAATTCTGCCGGCCGAATAAAGGGCACTTCTGCGCCATACTGCCGCGCCACTGCGGCAATCTCTTCGGAGTCCGTGGAGACAATAACCCGCTCAATCCGCTTAACCGCAAGCGCATGCTCAATAGACCGTGCGATTAAGGGTTTGCCACCCAATGGGCAGATGTTTTTACCGGGCAATCCTTTAGAGCCACCGCGAGCAAAGATGAAGGCAATGGCTTTCATAGGCTAACCTTCCTTACTTGTACGTTTTCTACTTCGGACATCTGTCCGCCGGAGGTTGCTGAGTGGCGTGCTGCTTCAATAATTTGCAATACTTTTAATCCATCCTCACCGGTAATCAATGGTGTTTTGTGTTCTGTTACACATGCTATAAAGTTTTGCCACTCCGCTAGATAGCTGTCATCACGTTGGTGCGGGTGGCTAAATAGTTCTCGCCACTCTTTTGCACCTGCTTCATACAATGCCACCTCACCCGTTAAGCCATTCAAGCGCAGGCTACCTTTTTCACCAATTGCGGTACAAAGCCTTGTGGTATCGTGACGGACAAAGTCCAGATTAACGGTGCCGATTAGCTGATGCCCATCATTTATTTGTACAAATCCCAACGTCAGGTGTGCGGTATCTTCAACATCAATCTCCAAACTACTTTGGCGGCTTAGCGTAGCTTTTACCCAATCTACTTCGCCGAATATCCAGCGCAGGTAATCCAGTTCGTGGCTGAGTTCTAATAAAGCACCGCCACCCAACTCACGCCGTGCGGACACACCTTGCCGGTAATCATTATCCGGGCGCCAAGAAGGTAAATACTGACCAATTTCGCAGCGTACCGATAAAACTTTACCGACAACCCCCTCGCCCAACAAATCACGAAAACGCTGAAGTGATGGCAAAAACCGAAGGTTGTAACCGGTTAGCAAAACCGTGCCCTGTTTTTGGCAGGTTTCAAGCAATTGCATAACGCCATTCAATGAGGCTGATAAAGGTTTTTCGATGAGGAGATGGACGCCCATCTCTGCCAAAGCCTGCGCAGTAGCAATATGAAATGGTGCCGGGCTAGCGATAACCGATATCTGCGGCGCAAAGGCGATGGCTTCATCAATGCTGGAAAAACAGCCGTTTGAAAACTCCGGCACTTCGCTTGTAGCCTGATGTCGCAAGACCCGGATATCCGCCTTAGGCAGAAGATTTCTGACCAAACGTAAATGGCGTTTGCCGATGCTGCCAAGGCCTGCGATGATGATGCGATTAATCAGCACAGAACCGTCTTAAAATTTTCAAACCTACTTCACCACTTTTCTCCGGGTGAAACTGGCAGCCTGTGATCTGGTTTTGACCTATCGTCGCGGCGATCTTATGGCCGCCATACAAACAATCAGCTATACGATGCGCTGGGTCAATAGGGACTGCCATGAAGGAATGCACTAAATAGGCAGCTTCACCGGGATGGTTATCTTGCAGCAAAGTATGTTGCCAGCCAACTTCCGCATCTGATGGCTGGAGCGCGCTCCAGCCAATGTGCGGGATTTTTTGTGTTGCACCTGATAGCGTTTGGTTCGGCACGGCAATTACCCTGCCGGGGATCAGCCCCAATCCAGCCGTCACGCCAAACTCATCACTTTCTTCAAGCAAAAGCTGCATCCCCAAACAAATACCAAGCAAGGGCGTTTTACGCTGGGCAAGTTCGCGGATGACCGCGACTAAACCTAAGTGCGCCAAGGCTTGCATGGCATTAGCAAAGGCACCAACCCCAGGCAACACAACCCGCTTAGCGGCGAGAATTTTCTCTGGATCAGCCGTCAAAACCACTTGTGCTCCACAGTGTTCAAGCCCACGCTGCACGCTGAGCAGATTACCCACTCCGTAATCAATCACGGCTACTTCAGGTGTACTCATAATGTCTCACTCCTAATCCAGCATTTTCTGCTACAGATCTAATGTTGCCTATCTCTGCGCGTTTGTAATGCAAAATGTCAGCCATTGCCACGGCATCAGCGCCACCTTCGTTAACAACCGGCAATAAATCTTCCGGCTTGCCCATGCCGCCACTGGCTATTACCGGCACAAGAACTTCTGACGACACCGCTTTGACCAGCGCAATATCAAAGCCTTTGCGTGTGCCTTCTCTATCCACCGAGGTCAGTAATATCTCACCCGCGCCCAGCGTCACTCCGCGCTTGCACCATTCAACAACATCCAAACCAGTGCGTTCACGGCCATTATCCGTGTAGACCTCCCAGCGATCGGGGCCGACTTGCTTTGCCTCAATTGAGAGAACCATGCACTGACTGCCAAAGCGGCGCGCAATATCGGTGATAAGCTGCGGATTGGCAACCGCCGCGGTATTCACCGCCACCTTGTCGGCGCCTGCGCGCAGGATCTGCGTTGCGTCGTCAACTGATCGAATGCCACCGCCCACCGTCATGGGCATGAAGATGTCTTTTGCCGCTGACCTGACGATATCTCCCAAGTGGTTTCTACCATAAAGGCTGGCCACACAATCCATATAGATCAATTCATCAGCGCCTTGCAGGTAATAGCGCAACGCATGTTCATTGGGCGAACCTATGACACGCAAGCCTTCTAAATGTATGCCTTTGATCAGATTAGGGCCCTTGATGTCAAGGCGGGCGATAAGACGAATATTTCTCATGAATGACCACACATTACTTGTCACTCCAAACGGCGTGACGCAATTTCCATTCACCGTTATCTTTATACCAAAGGTGCGGTGAGCGGAACTGGTCAGTAAGCAACCGGAAATACTCTCTATCCATTATTGGGTTTTCAAACATCTTGCTTGCTTCAGGGAATTCTTTCTCCGTTAGACTTAAATAAGAAAACATTTCTTCTATAAAACGTTCTGGATACTCGTGGTCAAAACGCTTCACAAGCGCTACACCTTCTTCACGGTTGATATCGGCTGAACGAATCTCTTGTGCTGCATCGTAACTGGCGCGACCAAGTCCAAATTTAATCCCCGTGGTTAAGTAATGCAGATCATCAATACGATCATCAATGCTACTGTATTTTGAATAAGTGCCGGGGGTGCGTTCTGGCGAAGCTTGAAAACCGCCGTGCTCAACGGAATAATAATAACAAGACTGTGGGTGCCATTTTAAATAATATCCAAGGTAATGAACTTCAATATTTTTTTCGGCAATTTGATTAGGATCTGCAGGCAAATAGGGCTGCAAATCATTTTGATCAACACCGAAGCGTGACTTTAAATGGTCAATAGATACGCCACCTAGATGAATTTTTGATTGATCATCAGTGGTGAAATAAGACCAATCACGCTTTGCAGTTTCTGTATCGCCAATTGGATTGCCATATTCCGCTTCATTTTCGCCATAAAAAACCAGTGGGATGTTAAACAATAGCGCCATTTTGGGGGCCAATGCTTTCTGACCAAACATGAATGCCTGAAAAGGATGAAACAACAGTTCCGTCGAGAGCCTTGTCAATAAGCGATGCACACGCCCATTGGGAGTCATCAAGAAATTGTCGTGGCCTGCATGTATCCATGCCTGAAAATTTTTCCAACCCCATTCCGTATAAACGTGGGGCGCCCAAGTCACGGTAAGTGGGTGCATGTCATATTTGTTTTTTAGAATATGAGAGGCGTAAAAACTGTCCTTACCCCCTGAACCAGGAAGGATACAGTCATAAGAGCCATCGTGTTTGCGATGCTTATCGCAAAGCTCGCGCAACTGCTTGTCGCGATCACCCCAATCGATGCTGTGGCATTTACGCTCGGTGAAGTTACAGGCATCACAAACGCCATGCTCATCAAAATGAATTGTGGCTTTTTTGCTGTCTTTTGTGTGCTTGTATTCAACTGCAGAATTTGGCCGTTGGTTGGATATCACACACTTCTTGCAGTAGGCAACTGTTGAAGGCAGACCATAGAGGATTTCTGGGTTTTGGTTGTCTTTTGCAAAAGGGCTTAAATCAACAGCACTGGGGTATTTAATTTTTTCCATCTTTTAGTCCCTTTCGGTAATTAAATTTGGTTTTCTGTATTTGCTTGCTTCAAATCATCCGGCCGCCCCACATCCAACCAAGGCTCATGCATCGGATAGGCAACCGTCCGTTGCGCTTTGGCCTGCAAACGCTCAAATAGGACAGGCATGTCGCAGTGCGCATTGGCAGTCAAAACACTTAATGCTGCCGGGTCAAGTGCGTAAACACCGGCATTGATATGACTGCGGGCTATGGGTTTTTCTTCAAAACCGACAATTTCAACGCCTTGGGTTTGGACCACGCCAAAGGGGTGCTGCCATTCATGTATGCGCACCGCCATAGTGGCGAGGGCGTCGTGTCGGGTATGAAAATCGAGCAGTTCGCCATAGCGGACATCAGTAATGACATCGCCATTGGTAACCAGAAACGGAGCATCTGGCAGCGGGTTGAGTAAACCCAGCGCACCAGCGGTGCCCAATGGCGACTCTTCACGCAGGTAATCAATCTGAACACCCAAGTGCTCGCCATTACCAAAGTGCGCTTCAATCATATGCCCCAAGTAATGGATGGCGAGCACAAAATGGTTGAAACCCTCCAGCTTGGCTCGATCTATGATGTGCTCCAGCATCGGTTTGCCAGCCACTGGTAACAAAGGTTTAGGTCTGTTTTCGGTATGCGGGTGCAGCCGCTTGCCCGTGCCACCCGCCATGATGACCATCAGGTTGGGTCGTGCGGGTGGCGTGGTAATTTCGTTCCAAAGATGCAAACCGACAACATGGCGACACTCATCAACCACAGGTATCTGCTGAATCTTGTTGGCAACCATCAACTGCATCACCAGTTCGCGCCCCAGCTCAGGTGGCACCACCAGCGTATTGCGATGAATGATGCTGGCGATGGGACTATTGAGATCCAGCCCCTTGAGTAAGCCACGCCGTATGTCGCCATCGGAGATGGTGCCTTCCAGCACGCCTGCTTCATTAGTCACTATAACGATCCTTATTGAGACTTTAGTCAGGTTACGGATAGCTTGCTCAATAGTTGCATTAGCAGGCAAGATGGCTTGATGCCAAATTTGTTCGGATGGGTTCACTTATTTGCACCCGCTATCACTATTGATGGATAAGTCATAAAAAGTTTTCTTGACAATGCCTACGATGGCCTTATTTTTTAAGGTACTCACCACTTTTTCACTTGCACCCCCCTCACCATAAGGGTTGATGACTTGGCGCAAGGCTGATTGAAAGTCGGTGGAATAAAGTTGCGCCAAAGCAGCAGCAATACTCTCGCGAGTTGGCTCGCAATTAATGACGCTCTCAGCTTGCAAACGACCGCGTTGGCGGTCACCGATATTGATTGTGCCTTTCTTAAAGCTAGGCACTTCTGCCAGTCCGCTGGAAGAATTACCCACCACCCCGTCAACTTGGGCAACGCACGAAAGATACCGCAATTGACCTAATGAGGTGTAGGCACGGGCGCTGGGGTGTTGCGCAACAAACTGCCCCACCATTTTGATCAAGGTGCGACCATCGGTGTCAGCATTCGGTAGGGTAAAGATAAGCTGTGTCTCTCTTAGTTCGGCCAAGGCGGCCAGCAACTCTTCCATCTGGCTTGCCGCCGTGGCTATTTCTAATGTTACCGGGTGAAAGGTAATTAACAGGTTTTTGGGGCCCAGTTTAAAATCAAGTGAAGCCTCTAATGCGGCTCTATCCAGCAATTGCAAACGCTTGATATTGTCAATGCCAAGACCACCGACCAGGAACACGCGTTCAGGTTGCTCTCCCAGCTGGATCACCCGTTGGCGATACGCTTCGGCCGCCACAAAATGCAGATGCGACATTTTGGTGATTGAATGACGAATCGCTTCGTCAATCGAGCCTTCCGTAGCCTCACCACCATGCAAGTGCGCCACTGGTATGCGTGCCACCAGTGCGGCAGACACGGCGGCTAATATCTCAAACCGGTCGCCCAGCACCACAATCAAATCTGGCTGCAATTCGTGTAAAGCATCAGCAAAACCGATCATCCCCAAGCCCATGGATTTGGCGATGCCAACGGGGGTGTCTGAGCTGGTCAGCATTTCAACTTTACGGTCAATCTGAAAGCCGTCTTGCTCTATCGCCTGATAGGTGAGGCCAAATTCCGGTGAAAGGTGCATGCCAGTGGCAATGATTTGTAGCGTAAGCTCAGGGCCATTCTTAATGCCCTGCATGACCCAACGTAGTAGGCCATATTCGGCACGAGTACCGGTGATGATGCATATCTTGCGGGTCATAGTTCGATTAACTCATCTGCCCCAAAATCGCGAGACGATTTGCTACCAATTACTTCATCCCAGCGCATCGGGGAGATGCCCGTGCCGGGACGTTTGGCGGTGATATTTAGAGGGCTGAAGACCTCGCCCGTTTTAATTTTTTTGCTGGCCACCAATGATTTACGAACAATGGGTTTATTTCTGGCTTCACTCGGAGTAAGCCTTTTGATGCCATCGCCCAACGCCACTTCAATATTACGAATTGCTTTGACCATGGTCTTGAGCTCTTCTGGCTCAAGGCTGGCCTTATGATCGGGACCGGGCAGGTTGCGATCCAGTGTAAAGTGTTTTTCGATAACGGAAGCGCCAAGAGCTGCTGCAGCAATCGCCACCTCGATGCCTTGCGTGTGGTCAGAATAGCCGACTGCTACGCCAAAGGCCTTGTGTATGTTCTGCATGGCGTGCAAGTTAACTTCGTCCATGGGTGTAGGATATTCGGTGGTGCAATGCAGTACCGTAATGTTAACACGGGGTGTGCCGGCATGTTCGAGCACATTTATTGCGACCTCAATCTCACCCATCGTCGCCATGCCGGTGGAGAGGATAACGGTTTTGCCGAGTTGACCGATATGGCGCAAATAGGGCAGGTTGGTGATTTCTCCAGACGGTATTTTAAAACAAGCCTGACCAAAGCTCGCCAACAAATCGACGCTTTCGATATCAAAACCTGTGGAGAAAAAGCCGATGTTGCGCACTGCACAGTGTGAGATAAGTTCATTATGCATATCAGGGCTTAGTTCAAGTCTACGAAGCATTTCATACTGGAATTCCTTTTTGTCTGTAAGCTGAGTTTGATAGTCAGCCTTTTTGGCCGCACGTGTAGCAAGGCGATCTGCATTGAAAGTCTGGAATTTTACGAAATCCGCACCGGCCTCGACTGCAACATCAATCAACTGTCTGGCCAAATCAATGTCGCCGTTATGATTGACACCTGCTTCAGCGATGACTAATATTTTCATCTATAAACTCTCCCGTTTCTTTCTCAAACATATAGGTGATTGAGGCACAATTCTTTCACCTTGTGAAATGTCACCTGATTCTAAAAATGATCGCATTTTCTCGGCCAAATCAAAAGTATTATCACCTGCTAGACAAGGAGATAAACGCTGAGTACTGCATAGCCTGCACGATGAGTCGCAAAGGATGTTGGTACTATGCGCCTATAGTACGTTGGTCAATAGCTTCAGAACGTACGTGGGCATGGGCTGCGCTGCTAAACACGGGCGAAGATGGGCCATGAGCTTTGAGTATATCGGGGTACTCTACAACAGGAAACGCCAGCACTCGGCATTGGGTTACAAGTCACCGATGCGGATTCTGGATGACCGGCTCATCGCTCAGCAGAATGAAAAGCTGGCAGCATGATAGCCCACCCATGGGAAGATAAAAACCGAGGGAAGCGCATCCTCACGATCCCATTATTTTCGCTTATCGGCGCGGAACTGCAAATATCCCTCGCCGTACAACATTCGAGAAATTTTGTTCGTTGTCTCTAGGTAGAAGGGCGCAAGGAAACGGCGCGCATTGTTGAATTTTGTGTATTCCGCGACGCGCACAATGTTTTCAAAGCCGTTTGTCTTGAGCAGATTGAGAGCTTCCTGTTCCGCAAACTCCTCGTACACTGGCGCCTGAATTCTGTCCTTGATCGTCAATACCATATCGGCATCAAACATCTGCCTGAATAGCTCTAAAGGAATGCGACTGGCGAAATCATCACCGTGTCGTGCCATTTCTTGGCCAATCCAAGTAAAGACCTTTTCAAAATCACCGGCATCGAGCTCGTCGATCATATGCCTCCACTCATCATCAGCTTCATAGTGATTGCGTATCAACGTTTCGATCTCATTCATCAAACCGCCCAAGCCACGCGTCGTGAAATAGAGCGTCCCACCAGGTTTCACGACGCGGCATAATTCGAGAAGGCCGCGCTTAATATCGCCTGTGCTCTGAAGAACGCCATCGCAAAGAGCGAAATCAAAAAAACCATCGGGAAACTTTAGATCGAGAACACTACCAACGGATAGTTCATAACGATCTTCCTCACCCTTTAATATTTCTGGAATCTTCTGAAAGATTGTATCCGTGAGGTCTACCGCATGAACCTTTGCAGCACCTCCGGCTAGCATATTTTGTGTCGCCGGCGCAAAAGTTCCGCACCCGGCCTCCAAGCATAGTTTACCGCGGAAAAAATCGTCTGGAACGCCCAGAAATCGGGTAGTCGTCAGCCCCAGCGTGCGGGCTTTTTGGGTAGGAACATTCAGCTGGTCAAGATGAATCTTGTGGAAGACCTCCCGTGTTTGCTTCTGAAACTCGACTTGATCCTTGTTGGGCTGATTATTCATATAAGCTCCTTATGTTGATAGGTTATTTTAAACTACAGTGAATTTCTCCGTCAAGACAATCTTGGCATTGAGGTCGCACTAAAATTCTTTCGCTTCGTTTCACTCATCACCTGCTCCTTATTACAGCAGGTTATCGCCTTAACATTAAAGCGCTGTTACTTTTCTACAAGCAAGCCGTCGATCACCAAATACGGTATCCCACTGTTAAAGAAGGTGGATACCGCATCGTCTGGAGTTAGAACGATGGGTTCGCCGTTAACATTAAACGAGGTATTCAGAAGCACAGGGATCCCAGTAATTTTTTCAAACTCAGCGATAAGATCATAAAAATGAGGACTAGTGGTACGATCAACGGTCTGAACTCGGCCGGAGCCATCCGCATGCGTCACTCCGAGTAGTCGTTTTTGCCATGCATCACGGATATGAACAACTTTTTCCATATAAGGACATCTGAAACTTGGCGCAACATCAAAAATATCCGCAACACGCTCAGCCAACACTGCGGGAGCGAAAGGTCTATAAGCTTCCCGGTATTTAATCGCCGAGTTGATACGATCCTTAATTACAGAGCTGCGGGGATCGGCTAGGATAGAGCGGTGCCCCAATGCGCGGTCGCCGAACTCGGCAGCACCTTCCATGATGGCAACCACATGACCAGCGGCTAATAATTCGGCGGTATTGCGAGCCGGGTTTTCGAGCTTGAGGTAGCGAATACTACGGCGCTTCAGTGCCGCCTCAGCGACATCGGCTCCATATGTCGGGCCGATTTGGCTGGAGTTTCGGCCAAAATGTCGTGGTTCGTTAAAGATACAGTGGTTCACGTAAAGTGCCGCGCCAATACTGTTCCCGGCATCCGTAGGAGCGTACGGGACATAAATCTCCTGGAATGGAGTCCGATCAATAATCTTTCCGTTGAATACTGAATTCATAAAGAAACCGCCGGCGACAGCCAGTGACCTAGCTCTCGTAATGCTATGCAAGTGACACAGGAAATGCGTTGCGATCTCTTCAGCCGCAGCCTGCATCGCAAATGCAACCCCAAAATGCCACTCAACAGCGGTCTCTCCGCGCTGCCCGACACGGCTACCAAGAAGTTCAACAAGCTTTGGCGTATACAGATTGGGTTGCCCAACAAAAAAGCCTTTGTAGAAACTCTGATCCAGTTCTAGGACACCGCCGTCGAGCAACTTGAAAGTAGAGCGCAAGCGTTCATACAATTTTTTACCTTGGGCGAAAGAGTCGAGCGCGGAAAGCGCCATCACCTTCCATTCATCGCTATCTGGCTTGTATCCAAGTAACTCGGTTATCGCGGCATACAACATGCCGAGTGAATGCGGCAAAGACTGCGTTTGCAGGACCTTGATATTGTTGCCTTGGCCAATGGCAAAGGTCGTGCATTCAAATTCACCCTGGTAATCACAAGTAAGGATGGCGGCATCCTCAAAAGGCGAAAGGAAAAAAGCATTTGCAGCATGGCAACGATGATGCTGAACATAATAAACAGGGGGCATGTTGGCGCCGCTTGGGCTTTCCATGCGAATCCAGTCGCCCGGCGTTCTTGGCGAATGCTGGTAAAGATTATCCGGTGTACTGTAAAAATATGCCTCACGGTTTGAGCGGCTGCTATACACCATCGGGTTGAATTTTTGCCAAGCAGCACCAGGATGCCAGCCCTGTGCGATAGCGTCCAGTTGATTGAGCTCAACACCCGCGACGCCAAGGCAGTAATCTAGGGCTCCATGCGGAAACTGCTTAGTCAGTTTCTGCCTATTGAAGCGCTCTTCCGGGCAGCCTGCCAGCACCACACCGTTACGCACCAAACAAGAGGATGAATTTATTTCGCCTGCATTTATTCCAATAATTGTTTTTGACATATTAGTAACTTTTCGAGAGATTTTTTGACAGGGCTTACACTTGTCTGAGTAGATTTCAATCTTTAAACTGGTGCCTACGAATAAAATAACATGGCCATATGATTACACAGTGCATCAGTATTTGCTTATAACAGCTTACAGCCCCGTGCTACTCGGGATATTAATCAAGCGCCGCGACAATGACTGGGCTTCTGTCAGATCCATGCGTGGGCAATCTTTGAACGGTTTTAATTCGTGTATCAATGTCCAAGCGGGGCGCGTCATAAAACCAGCATCATTGGTGACCTTCAATATAGGGTCGCGCTGATTCGCTTGTTCGGCGTCAAGCAACAGTGTCTGTAGCCAGTAATTACTTTGACATTGATCGGGCTCTGCCATCAGTTTGACACCCTCTACCGGTGCAAATGCCGCCTGGTAACGCTGAAACAATCCCCTTTTTGCGGCGAGCATCGCGGGCAATTGCTCCAACTGGGCGCAACCCAAGGCGGCGTTAAGGTTCGGTAGGCGGTAGTTGTAGCCAATTTCATCATGCCTGAATTCCCATGCGTGAGGCAACTTGGCGGTGGTGGTCAGGTGCTTGGCATGGCGCGCGAGTGCTGCATCGTTAGTCAGTATGGCGCCACCGCCACCGGTGGTGATGGTCTTGTTGCCATTGAAACTGAGCGTCCCTATAAGGCCGAAGGTGCCAGTATGTCGTCCATGGTAGGTACTACCCAGAGACTCCGCAGCATCTTCTATCAACGCCAAATGAAAATCCCGTGCAACTGCCAATAGCTCGTCGATATCAACCGGGTGACCGAACGTATGTATCGGAACCAGTGCCCGAATAACGCGCCCGGTATTTCGGTTCACGCATTGCCCGCCGCGAATCTCGGTAATGGAATTCAGATACTCGCGTAACGCTTGTGCGGCCATTCCCAGGGTGCGCTCTTCACTATCCACAAAATGAGGAGTCGCTCCGCAATAGGCGACTGCATTCGCCGTGGCAACAAAAGTCAGAGCAGGTATCAGGACTTCATCCCCCGACTGCACACCTGCCAGTTTCAAGGCGATATGCAGCGCAGCCGTTCCGTTGACAACCGCCACCGCATGTTTGGCACCTGTGCATATTGACAAATCGGCCTCGAAGCGATCTACAAACTTTCCCACAGAGGATACCCAGCCGGTATCCAGACATTCCTTCACATACATCCATTCGTTACCCGCAAAAATCGGCTCGTGCAATACCACGGGGCCGGGGCCAACCACCGACTGTATGGCCTCGACGATCTGGCTAGCCAGATTAGATTGCTTAAGTAGTGTGTTCACAGATTGTAGATTTCAGATTTGTATGATGCGAGATTGGCAGGTTTGCTGAACCATGCCACAGTTTCTGTCAAGCCACGGCGAAAACCATCCAGCCCGCCATACTGGGGCTGCCAGCCCAGCAACTCACGTGCTTTGTCATTGGAGGCCCATAGCCGTTCCACTTCACTTTTATCGGGACGCAAGCGCTGTTCATCGGTAAGTATCTCGATCTCCACCCCCATTACTTCGGCAATGGTGCGAGCCGTGTCACCTATCGAAATTTCGAAGTTGCTACCGATATTGATCACCTCACCGATACCGCGCTCTGTATTCAACGCAGCGATAAAACCTGCTACCGTGTCAGCCACAAAATTGAAATCGCGCGTGGGGTGCACCGCACCGAGCTTGATCTGCCTTTTGCCGTTGGCGAGTTGCGTAATGATTGTGGGTATCACCGCACGAGCCGACTGGCGCGGGCCATAGGTATTGAACGGACGAATGGTGCTGACCGGCGTGCCGAACGATGAGTAGAACGACATGGCGAGCTGGTCGGCGCCGATCTTGGTGGCAGAGTAAGGAGACTGTCCCTGCAATGGATGCTCTTCGGTAATGGGTACGAAACGGGCGGTGCCATACACTTCGCTGGTCGAGGTATGGATTACGCGCTTAACACCCAACTCACACGCTGCTTGCAATACATTGAGAGTGCCTTTGATGTTGGTATCGACATAGGTGTCGGGCGAGTGGTAGGAATACGGAATGGCGATCAAAGCCGCCAGATGTAGCACCGCGTCACAGCCCTTCATCGCCTCTTTTACCCCATGCGGGTCGCGAATATCACCGGCGAATACCTCAAACTTGCCTTTAACGTCGGGACTGCAATGATCCAGCCATCCCCAGGAGTTAAATGAGTTATACATTACGAAAGCACGAACCTTATGGCCTTGACGCACCAAAGCTTCAATGAGATGTGAGCCAATGAAACCGTCGGCGCCGGTGATTAGGATAGTTTGGTTAATGGCGTCCACTTATAATACTCGATCACTTCGTAAAGTGACCGCCACCCTTATGGTGTTCCGACCAGGATAATTCTTAAAGTCATTAAAATAATTCAAATCCAAATCCATCTTTACCGCCTTATTATTTTTTAGTTTTCTGAAATTTTTCCTTAATCCAATAACATAACTAGCCAAATGTAATTTGACTAATAATCTTTTTAATAACTGTCGATATGACAAAGATTTTTTTATATCTGACCTCGGCCATTTAAGTACAGGAGGCAAATAGTGATATGGGTACGCTTCGCCCAATGTTTGAAGATACTTGATATCAAATCCGAATTTAACCAATAAACGACACAAACTATCTTGAGAGAAGAAAATGGTATGCGGCTTATCAGGATATCTTAAATCCTTGTGAACTCTAAAATCGACATGAGGCACCTCTATCACCAAACACTCCGTCCACCGTCCATAACCAAAACTGCTCCATTCATATAGCTGGAAGCGTCCGACATGAGAAACTGGATGGCGGACTGATATTCATCCCGGCTGGCCATTCGCCCCAGTGGAATCAAATTGGTTAATTGTTTTAAAAACTCATCAGGATGTTCATTGTAAACTCCACCTGGAGCCAGCGCGTTACAACGAACGCCCTTATCCGCCCAGTACGTTGCCACATATTTAGTCAGGCCAATGAGGCCGTGTTTAATTGCCGAATAGGTCACCGGCTTTACATCCTGTAAATCATCAGGATGTCCGGGCTTACGGTAAATTCTTTGATCTGGCGAGATTATGCCGAGATCTGATGATATGTTAACGATAACCCCTTTTCTGGCGCGGGCCATTTCGGCGCCAAAGTGCTTAATACAGAGAAAGGCGCCGGTAAGTCCCACTGCCAATTCAAGGTTCCATTGTGCCAGAGGGAATTCCTCAAGACGACTTTTGGGTGTTTTACTCTCATCCTTGTCGAATTTGGGATCAATGGAAGCGTTATTGATAAGCCCGTAAACCGGTTTCCCTCCATCTGTGGCGATCTTTTCAACCACGTTTTTCAAGTCATTTTCACAGGTGATATCAACAATATGTTTTTGTGCTGCGCAACTATATTTGTCTTGAATTCCATCCACCACAGCTTGCGCTTTTTTCTCCGAAATGTCGAGAATGATGGGAATGCCGCCAACTTCCGCCACTGCTTCAGCATGCATTGCTCCAAGCAATCCGGCGCCGCCGGTAATGGCAACTAACTCTCCCCGGATGGAAAATTTCTCAAGCATCATATTATCTTCCTTACCTGACCACCATCGACCACCATATTATGCCCTGTGATGAACCGCCCCGCGCGAGAGAGCAGAAACGCCACTGCATTCCCCACATCACGGGGGGAAACGAAGTCCTTCAATGGTACGGCCCGATTGATATATTCCATGACCTTATCGCGGTTTTCCTTTAACTTTCCATCCCACGTTCCGCCCTCGAAATACACGTTGCCCGGCGAAACTGCATTAGCCCGTATACCCATCGGGGCAACGGTCTCTGAAAGGTTCTTCATATATGAGAGTAACGCCGCCTTTGCCGATGAGTACGACAAAGGAGCGGGAATCGCCTCCATTCCCGCAATCGAGGCAATGAACACTATATCTCCACCTGTTTGCTCCATGGTTCGCACCGCTTCCCGCGCCAATTTCACAGCACCGAAAAAATTTAGCAAAAACATCCGTTCCCACTCCTCATCGGTCACATCCCAGCCCGGCTCTGAACGGCCCGAACCCACATTGGGCACTACAATATCAGGAGTTTTTCCGGCCATCTGAGTGACCGACGCAAGAGCAGATTTTGCCGCACCCGGCAAGGTGATATCCTCCGCTAGTGAAAAGACGTTATTGTTGCCAAACCTCCCCCCCAGTTCCTTGCAGGTTTTTTTTAATTCATCCGTATTCCGCCCGTTAATGGCGACGGAACACCCTTCCTCCAGAAGAGTTTCCGCTATACCCTTGCCGATCCCCCGGGAGGAACCGGAAATAAAAGCCAATCTTCCCTTTAATTCAAGATCCATCAGTTGAACCATCTCTTCAAACAGGAGTTAAGAAAAGCGAACTGTTCCGCGACAAACGCCAGTTCTTCATCATAGGTGGCCGCCCGGGCTGCCTGCATGATGATAATTCCATTAAAATCATCATTTTTCAACCTCGTGAACACTTTTTTAAAATTTGCGTTGCCGCTCCCCAACTTGACCGATCCACCATTTAACAGGCGGTCTTTAATATGAAGCACTGAAACATGCTTGCCATACTCGCTGAGTTCCTCGTCAGGATTATACCCCAGGGCAGCGGAATTGCCGATGTCGTAATTCACCTTGATACGCGGATGGTCAAACTCTTTCACATACTGCCCGAATTCTGAAGGGCCCATATCTGTTTCAAGATTGACGTTCACGGTGGATCCTGCGGACCGCCCTAACACCCGCAATATAGCATCGCGGAGAGCATCCTTTTGCGCCACAGTTTTTAAGGAGCTTTCATCCACGCACGGAATGGTTATATCGCAAATACCGAGTAGATCGGCATTCTCCAGCAACCTCATAAGCATATCCTCGCTGTATTGTGCAACGAGAGCATCATCGCTGAACATCGGGAAGCGCATGAAATAGTCGGCGCATACCGAATAGACACTCACACCTGTGCAATCCTTTAACTCCCGAACGTCACGGTGTCCTTGCAGTGTTATCAACGGGCTGTCTTCGAAGTTTTCAATATCAAAAATGAACTCGATGGCATTGAATCCCAGTTTGGCGGCAAGCTGGAATTCATCTTTCCAGTATGGAAGGGGGAATGACTGGTAGCGGTCATTATAGTGTGGTACAAGTCTACCTTGCATGATCCCTATCGGGATGCTACTTATTTCCGTCATAGGGTTAAACATTCCCATCTCCCGTACCCCACTTCAAGAAACTTCATTCCTATCGCCATCTGAAAATGCTTGAAAGAGATAAGCACACATTTTTTGAGGATAATGAGTGTATGGTCGATCTTTTTCGTTGTATACGGTTTTAAGGTAGTTACTCATTGCAATTCCTCCACCAATTCGAGAATGATCCCGTCGGGGTCATGACAATACATTACTTTAACCATGCCATCCGGGGACATCTGCGGTTCACTATTGCAATTATACCCCTTGTCCACCAGTGTTTTATGAAGTAGGTCTAAGTTTTTCACGGTAAAGGCAACGTGTGAACAGCCAAGCTGGTCAGATGGGGCATTCTTTACTTTTTGCGGCGTGTCTGTGGTTGAGTTGTATTGGATAAGTTCCAGCAATGAACCGTCCGCCGCTTGTAGCTTCACCCATTCAAGGGATGCGCCCGTGATACCAACCACCCGTTCGATATAGTGGCCTTTCTCTTTCATGCGCTTGAAAACCGAAAGCCCTAACAGTTCCTGGTAAAAAACCAATGATATATCCAGATCACGTACCACCAGCCCGGCATGGCGCATATTTTTTATCATTCTATTACCATTCTATTGAGCCTTATTTCATCTGAAATCAATTCACTGTCAAAAGAGCAAATGAAAGCAATATATTTAGCTATTTCTTTTGGATCCAAGAAAGTATTATAATTTTGGTTTCTTATTTTTTTCCCCATTTCCGTTTTTACGCCGGCAGGTGACACGCAAAAAGTCCTTATGTTATGTTCCTTGAGCTCACTGTGCAAAGCTCGCGATAAACCTAAAATAGCATGTTTAGCCGCGCAGTAAAGGGTGGTTTCTTTGCTCCCCATATATGCAGATGAAGAGCCTATGTTTACGATTCTCCCCCAACGTTTTTTTTGCATATCCCTGGAAAACTCTTTGCAAAATATAAACGGGGCCCTGACATTTAAGTTGAAGGTAGTTTCAAAGTCTTCTAAATTCAGGCCAGATAGAGGTTTCACGATGAAAACGCCAGCGCAATTAATTATAATATCAATAGCACCCAGTTTGTCTCTTGCTGCTGCAATAAGTTGATTTGCAGCTTGAAACTGTGTTAAATCTGCCTCCTGATAAAAGATATTATTTTTATTTTGTAATGTTTCTATCTCTTCTTGTAAATTTTTTAATTTAGATTCGTCGGTGGAAGTAAGAAACAAATTGCACCGGTTTTCAGCCATTTTTATAGCAATTTCTCTTCCGATTCCTCCTGTGGCTCCGGTAATAAAACAATTTTTGTTTTCAAACACGTTGTATTTCATCCATATGAAGTGTTAAATCACACTCAATCAATTATTAAAAAGCCTGCTCACCAACGTAGGATTTTTTTTGACCTGGTATTCCAAATAATTAAAATCTTCCAGAACATCTACTTCTGCAATAAATGGCGTAATATGGGCAAGGACTTTATTGCCATGCACTTTTTTATTTTTTAGAAGATGGGAGGCTTTTATTATATCGACATAACCGTTTCCCTCGTAAGTTTTCTGAAACATTTGACGCGGTTGATTGGATTTTTCTATATCAAAGGAGCCTGAAAAAACCGCTTTTAAATAGGGACTTTCTATTTCAAAAGTTTTATAAGAGGTTTCAGGCATTTCATGTACAGATCGTAATGCGGTAGAATCTTTCGATTCTTTAATTTTCTCTATTGCCTTTTGAATGCAAGATATTTCACGCAACGGTGTAGTAGGTCGTAAATGAACCAGGTATTCAGGCATATAACCTTCATTAGCCTGCATCCAATCGAGAGTATGCTTGATCCACTCATAATCGCCACTTTTGTCACCAGAAATTGTCGCAGGTCTTATAAAAGGGGTTTCCGCGCCATAATCCTTCGCAATATCGGCATAATGCTCAGAGTCAGTAGAAACAATTATGCGATCGATATTTTTTGTTAATCGCGCGGCTGCAATGCTATATGCAAGCAGGGGCTTTCCCGCAAGAAGCTTGATGTTTTTGTCAGGGACGCCCTTGGAGCCACTCCGCGCAGGAATAATTGCAATCGTTTTCATCGTGCCACTCATTCGTACCGGAAATGAGAACGAAGTTTTGTGTTGATAGGCACCTCATTGTCAAGGATCTTTATCACTCCGTCGCTCATCCTCTTTTCTATTTTACGGACGGCTCCCACCAGAGAGCGCAGGTCGACAGGCTCCAGGGATGCGGTCTGGTCGGATCCGTACATAGCCCGGTCTGGTAATATGCCGTTCAAGCGACGTGATTCCAAACGCCGCCGCCGCTGCACCTGATTAAATTCTTTTTCCTGCATATCGTTCATTAAACTATCCTTGCGGCCAATTCCCGCACAACACCAAAGCCGCCCGGCGCTCTTGTTATCAATTTGGCTATTTTAAGTATTTCTTCATTGGCATCGGAAGGCGCTACAGGCAGGCCGACAAATTGCATGGCTTCCAGATCGTTGGTATCGTTTCCAACATACACTACCTGTACCGGGTTATACCCTCCCTTTTGACAGTATTCGGAAAGCTTCTTCAATTTATTGTCCACGCCATGAAGCGCCTCAAGCCCAAGTTTCTTAGCTCGTGCAAATACTACCTGGTTTTTCTCTGTTGAAAGGATGATTTGTGGAATATCCATTTTCTTTATCATTGCGATACCCAATCCATCACCCCGGTTGGCTATAACCGCCTCCATCCCATTCTCAAAAACAAGAACCCTGTTATCTGTCATAACACCGTCGAAGTCATAGACAATAAGGTTTACCTCGCTCCTTTTCAGCTTTCGAGAAAATTTGACTCCCATGTTATCCTGTAATCTGCCCATTAGTACAACCTAAATCCAGAAAAAAACGCTTATGCATTTTCAAAACCTTCTATTTGTTCTTTTGTGGTGCAAATTTTGATTGGTTCACGATGTCTTGATAACTGCCAGTACGCTTGATGCCGCCCTCAGCCAACTCCACAATCTGCGTGCAGTTTTTGAGGGTGGTGAGGCGGTGGGCGATGATGAGCAGGGTAAGGTCTTTGCTTAGCCCTTCAATGGCTTGCATCACGGCTTGTTCGGTTTTGTTATCCAGCGCGCTGGTCGCTTCGTCAAAAATGATGACATTGGCTTGCTTATAAAGAGCGCGAGCAATGCCGATGCGTTGTCGCTGTCCACCAGACAGGCGTATACCGCGCTCACCGATAAATGTTTGGTATTGCTCGGGCCAGCTTTTGATGCTGTCGGCGATTTGCGCCTGTTGCGAGGCTTGCCGGACGCGCTCATGGTCGATCTGGCCTTTGGGCACACCAAAGGCGATGTTTTCTTCAATGCTGCTATCGGCGAGAAAAATGGCTTGCGGCACATGAGCGATATGGGCTTGCCAGGCACGGTAGTTGTCGGGTGTTACGGCTTGGCCATCAATCTCCAACCTACCATCGGTGGGTTGGAGCAAACTCATGACGATATCGAGCAGGGTACTTTTACCACTGCCGGTGATACCGATAAAACCGACGCGACTGCCTTTGGCGATGGTGAGGTTGAGTTGCTTTATCACATAGGGCATCTGCGTGTTATAGCGAAACCCGAGTTGCTTGAGGCTGATGTTGTGTTTGAAAGGCAACGGTTGGGCTGCAGGTTGATTGGCATAATCAGGTAAGGGTTGATCGAGCAGGTCCAGCGCGTCTTGCAGTGGGGCGTGGGAAGCTCGAATGCTCGACCATGCCGCATAGGCTTGTTGCATCGCTGGTAACAAACGCTGAGCTCCCATTGCTATGGTACCAAGAATAGGAATGGCCTTGGAGAAACCTTCGGCTTGCTGGGCAAGCGAATAGGCTAGCGCGATGATAAGAATAATGCCCAAGGGCTCCATGGCGAAACGCGGACTACCACTGACAAATTGATTATTAGCCTCGACTCGGCGCAGGGGTAGGTCGGCGTTGCGGTAGATCTGGCAGTAAGTGGCTTGAAGGCCGTCAATCAACACATCGCGGATGCCACCCAAACCTTCTTGCAGGGATTTGATAACACAGGTGGATTCACGCGCAGTAGTCTGGCTGTTGATCAGCAGCCTGCTACGGGTCAGGCGGATAATAGCCCAGTAGATCAGACCGAAGCCGCTAAAGGCCACAAGTGCTACGACGGGATTAACAGCCAACATGGCGATGAGGATGGCTGTTAGAATAACGCCAGCACTGATGATTTTGATGACATCGGAGATTATAACAATAGCAGTACCAACTTTGGTAGTGATACCGGTGATAACCTCGCTGCTGTTGCGAGCGCAATGCACGGCATAAGGCTGATACAGCGTGCGACGGTAGACGCTGATGCTCAGGTCGGCGCCAGTGGCTAAGCTGAGTTTGGCGCTGGCCCACAATAGTAGTAAACGCATGGCACCAGAGATCAACACGGCCACAGCAAAGGCAATGGTAAACGGCAATAGAAGTTGTGGCGGCTCTGTCAGGTTTAATGCTTGGATAACGGGCTGTGCAGCAGGTAGCTCAAAGATATACTCTGGCGAGGTTAACACCCCAAGAAACGGCAATACTGCGCCAATACCGACAACCTCAGATAACGAGGTCAGCAACATCAGCACCAGCAATAGCATGAATTGCCTACGGCGGCGCACGCTGATGTGGTGCCAGAGGCGGCTTAGAAGTCGGGTGATGGGTTGAGTGTTTACCACTTAAGTTGTATGGCTTTCATCATTTAATTAATATTTTTATAGCCCGCATACGTTTAAAAAATTGGTGCCGCATCTTGACATTTGACATTGTTTTGATTGTAAAAATTAAACGCTACCTTCCAGGATTTGGCTGTTTAGCAGCCTTAAGCAAACATCCTTGCTCGACAAAATCTCAAGTTGTTCAAGCCTGTTTAAAATGTCAATAAACGGCTTGTTTCTTATGGGCACCTCTATAAACTATGCTTTTAAAAACAGCGCAAATTGCAACTCATTGGTTTTTAAGGCAGCTAATTCTCGACTGCCCGCAAATGTTGAGTTTTTAGAGATGCCCTTAATTATTGCAATCAACAAGCACACCCCATATGGATGAAGCGACCAGGTGGTAGGTTTATTCCAGTGCTGATTGGGGGTAACCATCAATACTTTAGGTTTTTTAAACAAAATTTACGTGTTCTGGAGGATGTGTGGTTTGCCAGAGAAATTCATTTATACAGTGGGTTCTACAGTTTGAGTAGCAGTCTTTATGAACATCAATTCTTTTTACTTTCTCAACGACTTCCCAGTATCTATCGCTCTCTAATATTTCTTTAAACGATTGCTTTACAAGATCACCCATGCGATATTCCTCCTCCTTGAAATCGAAGAAAGCTCCACACGGATACAATTTGCCATCGCCACTTGAATACAGCAAAAATGGAACACCAAGACACTGATCATAATTCCGCTTTCCCTTATTCGTAACCTTTTCCCATTTCACTACTACATTATAATTATCCAAACTTAATGCCTCTGCTTCTTTTAGAATTTCTGAATAATTGTCATACTCCTTAAGTCTGCTAAATATTCCCAATTCATTCTCAACAGTATCGCTGCATTGTTTGATAACGAGGTAATTTACGCCTAATTGCTGACCAAGTTTTGCCAGGGGAACCACCTGATCAACATTTGATGGTGTTAAAACCATTTGAAGTCCTATGGTGGTAGTTAAGTGTTTTTTTTGTTTCAAGTTTACACAAAATTTAATTTTTTCAATTGCTGTTGAGAACTCTTTACTCGCATGAGTTTTCCTGTAAGCTTCATCAGAAGCGGCGCTGATGTTAAACCTTATCCAGCTTAAGTTCTCTAAAGCCTCTTCACCAGCTTTTTCCGTATTGTATAGTATTCCATTGGTTCCCAAAGAAATATCAACACCGGCTTTTTTGCCCACAACTATAGCTTCATACACGTGAGGATTCAGAAGAGGTTCAGACTCCCCAATAAATGCCATGGATCGTACGCCAATAGCTCCAGCGTCTTTAACATATCGTAATAAAGGCTCCCGTGGGAAAAAAACTTCAGATCCTTTTTTATAAAAATTCCCCTGCATTGCACCAAAACAATAATTGCATTTGATGTTACAACCTTTGCTCAGGCCAACATCTATGTGTAAAGGCACAACTCTTTTTCCTTCCTGCCAGTCATTTACCCTGCCCAGATGCCAATGAAGCTTGTGTCCATCCATAAAATATTTGTCATTCATATAATCATCCTCTCATTTAGCTATTTTTTAATACAATTACAATATTCTTTAACAGCCTCTTTCCATGGCCTTAATGAATCTATTTTTTCTGAACTGATTGGTGTATATGTATTTTTAATTCCAGTGTAAGTAAAGTCTTTATAGTATGCCTTTTCCACACGAACATCAAGTTTAAGGTTCTTGACAATTTCACTCATTAAATCATACAGAGAAGCTTTTCCTGCGTTAGCCAAATGGTAAAGTCCGTATGGCAATGAGTTTTCTGTAATTCTTTTAGTCTCCCGTGCAATATCTTTACTATATGTTGGAGATCCAATAATGTCAGAGGAGATTTTTAATGCTTTCTGTCCCTCATTTACTCTCTGCAGCATTTTTTCCACAAATTGTGTGTTTTTAATAGTTTCTCCAAATAATACCGAGACTCTCAATAAATAGTATCTTTTGGCTAATATTTGAATAAAACGATCTCCACCATATTTTGTGAATCCATATACGTTTAGAGGACGAGGACTATCTTTTTCCATATAGAAGTCTTTCTTCTCGTCATTAAAAACTGCATCAGTACTGAAATGTATCAATATAAATCCTAACTCAGCGGATAGTTCCCCCAACAACTTTGGATAAAGGGTATTAAGTTTAAACGCCTTTTCAGGTTCTTTCTCGCATGGATCTATACCAAGAAAAGCAACAGTATTTATTAATATGTCAGGAGATTCCTTAATTACCATTCGCCTAACGGCATCGAAGTCAACTGCGTCAAAATCCTTGCTGTTTTTACCGACAACCGAAAAGTCCTTTTTAAAAACTTCATTAAGCGCTACTCCCAGTTTTCCGGTGCTTCCCAACAATAATACTTTTTTATTCATTTTTAAATGCCTCTATAATTGATTTTTGAATTTTTCCTGAAGAAATTCCGTAATGTTCCCGCATACCATCATTGTTTTTAATTAAGTGAACAAACTCGTTTTTTATTCCTAACTTTTTAAGCTTATAGGGAAGTCTTTCCCTTACGATCCACTCTGATATAACACTTCCCAATCCTCCTTCGACATAATGTTCCTCCACCGTTATGAGTGTATGGATATTCTTTAGTTTTTTTGCAAGGAATTGGAAATCAAGGGGTTGAATCATTGGGATAGAAAATACTTTAGGTAATACCTTAAGACCTTTCAAAGCTCCTACTACTTCTTTGCTCACTGAGCCGTGAACAAAAACAGCAACACCGCTTCCCTTTTGCAAAATAATTGGTTTTGTAATATCTTCTGGGACTTTTTTATGGATAAGGGGCTCCCCGCTTTTTGCAATCCGTATATACGTTGGGTTTTTGCTCCTAATTGCATAATCTGCACATTTTTCAGCTTCCATCGGATCGGAAGGAGAAAGAATCTCAAGATTAGGCAGTGTTCTTGCTATTGCGATATCTTCCACAGAATAATGGGTAACGCCTTGTGGGGAATATGTCAGACCACTTCCAATGCCTATTAAGGTCACCGGTACTTTTTGGTAGCAGATATCGTTTCTAACCTGCTCATAACAGCGGTAAAGCACAAAGGGTGCTATATTGTAAACAAATACCTTATAACCCGCAATTCCCATCCCTGCAGCAAAGCTTATCATGTTCTGCTCCGCAATACCTAAATTCAAAAATCTATTTGGGAATTCTTTTTGGTATTCATCGAGAACACCGAACCCGGCATCACCGGTTATAAAAAAAATATTTTTATTGCTTCTTGCAGAAGAAGCAATAGTTTTTATTACGCTATTTCTCATTATGGTCTAATATAAACTATGTAGAGCATCCCTTTTTATATCTTCGGTAACAATATAATAATGCCATTTCATCATGTTTTCCATGAAGGGAACACCTTTTCCTTTGATTGTATCAGCAACGATTATCTTTGGTTTTTTCCTGTTAGACCCTTTTAGTGCTTTGCGGATTTCATTGAAATTGTGACCGTTGATCCTGTAGGTTTCCCAACCGAAGGCTTTCCATTTATCAATTACAGGTTCGTATTTGCATATATCTTTTGGTCTGCCGTATCCTTGTAGATTATTGTGATCCAATATCACTGTAAAATTATCGATACCTAACTTAGATGCAAACATTGCACCTTCCCAAATTGAACCTTCTTGGGATTCTCCATCCCCAATTAGTGCAAAAACTCTCCTCTTGCTTTTTTTGAGCTTTAAACCGTGCGCAATGCCAAGGGCTATATTAAACCCATGCCCCAAAGACCCAGCGGAAACTTCTATCCCTTTGGCCAAGAATTTATCCAGGTGAGCGGGGAGGGTTCCGTTGTTTTGCAGGTATCCAAAAAGCTTTTTTTTAGTGATAATATTGCAATGAGCGAGAATTGTGTAAAGGGCTAAGGCGGCATGACCTTTACTGAGCACAAATATGTCCCGGTTACTCCAGTCATTTTTATCAATTTTTAGCTCATGAAAATAGAGGCTTGTTAATATGTCGACACATGAAAGCACTGATCCCACATGGGCGGTTTTAGACTTGCAGGCAACTTCAAGGATAGATTTTCTAATCTCTTTTGCCTTAAAAGAAAGGTTTTTATCTATTGTATTCATAATTTAAAAAAATCTTAAAAATAAGGATACCTAATTCTTAATACCTGCAACACTCCGTATATGAGTATCAACGATCTCCACCACATCTCTATCATGATCTATCATTTTTAATGATTGCATTTCCTGAAGTTTAAACCAACCCCAGGCTTGCCCCTCGTTGAGTTTTAGAACTGATTTGTCTCCAAAAAACTTCTCAATAAAGACATGTACATGCCCTTTAACGGTGCCCACTTTAAAATCCATTTCTAAAATAAATCTGGGTTTTTTTAAATTATAATTAAGCTCTTCAAAAGCCTCCCTACAAACTGCTTCTTCAGGAGTTTCCCCTTTTTCTATGCCTCCACCAAAAAAAGCCCAGTAATCAGGCATGAGGCGAGCATCGAAAGTTCTATGCTGTAGAAGTTGTCTGTTTTCACTATCGTAAAGAATTATGACCGATGCTTTTTTCATGGAATTTAAATGAAATTAACATGCTCAACCGGATTTTTTAATTCCCACAGGTATCGATTTACCTCGTCCATCCGGCAATTGACCCGGCAGAGTGAAGTATCCAAATCTGTATTAGACCACTGAAGGGACTTTGTCCGCATCGCACCTTCCCAAATTTCTTTGAATGTATTTTTATAAATGTTCCCGTACGCAAAGCGCTTATCACCCAAGTATACACTACACCCCCAGACGTTGCCACCGGAATCAATATACGACCAAAATGGCAGAGCATAACAGCTGGTGTAGGTGCGAGCCGTCTCATCCCATTTTTTCATCGTGTTCATTCGGAAAATGACACTGAAGTCCTTTGTGGAATATTTTTTAAGGTCTTCGGAGAGAGGAAGGTAGTCAGAGTATTTGATGTTCTCGTACTTACGGGTAATACTTTGCGGGTGTTGCGAGTAAGGTTTTACCACCAGATAATCCATGCCGATGTCGCGGGCAATCTCCGCCAGTTTTGAAACTGAATCTTTGTTCTCCGGCAGTAGTATAATCTGCATGCCGAGCGCGCACTTATACCCTTTATCGAGTTTCAGCTTACGAGCATAAATCATGTTGTCCACCACGCGATCAAATTCCACCGGTTTGCATCGGTGCACGGTGGCGTAGGTTTCCGCGTCGCCGCCATTAATGCTCACTTTTATCCATTCAACGTGACCCAATATTTCGTCGGAGAGTTCCTTCTTCAAAAGTGTGGCATTTGTTGTGATGCCCACGTCTATATCGGAAGCCCTGGTATGACGGATTATCTTTTCGATGTCCTTGTGTAGCAACGGCTCTCCTTCTCCCGCGTACATAATGCTTTTAAGACCCAATTCCCCCATTTCTGTAAGGTGCTCCATAAAAAGTGCCGTGTCAAGGGATCGATTTTCGTACTCCATAAAATCTAGACCGCAGTAAGTGCAGCGATGATTGCATGAACCGGCCGGGCTCACTTCCATATAGATGGGGTAGATATTCTCACCTTTTATCCATTGCGCTACACGCTCCGGGTGATAAAGGAGCTTATGACTATCTATTCGATATTTATCCACTTTTATTTTCCTGCATGCGTCTGTGTCTGTCTGTGGCTAATAATAACGTCCAAAATAGCGTGGCAAATAGCCGTATGTAGTATTTCCACCGGCCCGTATTCTTTTGCCGGGACATAAAAATTAATATCTCCAAGTTTTGAAAGCGGATTATTTTTTTCGAAGCCGGAAAGCGTGATAATTTTGCACCCTTTATCACGGGCCATATCCACGCCTCGTAGAATATTTTCCGATTTGCCGGAGCTACTGATAGCCACAAGAAGATCCCCTTCATCCGCAAACATCTCTACCGGTTTTTCAAAGACATGTTTATATCCGTAATCATTGCTGATGCATGTCAAAAGCGAACTGTCATTAAAGGCTACAGCTCGTATACCGCCATTTTTGCAGAAGTCAGTGGAGATATGGCTGGCTATCGACGCGCTGGCGCCATTGCCGATGAATATAAGTTTTTTGCCACCCTTGCTATGGGTCAGAATGAGATGGCAAGCGGCTTCCACTCCATCGTGAAAAGATGTGGGGTTGGCCTCCGCCACGGATACCGTAATTTCTGCCATCACCTGGCCGAGTGATGCAAAATAGTTTTTAGAAAGTTCCATCATAATGTACCGTCTTATTTTAATACCGCATGAATAAACTCAAGCAGTTCGTGTTTCTCTACGGCCTTCTTATTTCCTAATATTTGCACGGCAAGGGCGCCCACTGCGTTTCCTACGAATGAGACGGCATCCATTGGCATCCCCGACGCAAGACAGGAGGATGTGTATGAGAAGAACGCATCTCCCGCCCCAACAGTATCCACAACTTTAGAAGAGAAGATCGGCGTCGTATTAATGATACCATCCCTGTTGATTCCTATAGATCCCTTGTTTCCGAGTGTCACGATCATATTTTGAGCGCTAATACTATTGGTAATAGTAGGAATAATATCTTTCACATCCATAAACCGCTCTTGCATGGCTAACCGTACCTCCGCCTCATCAAGGCATACAAAATATGGATCACTGTACTTAGTAATGAGGTTAAAGCCGGCATTAGCCCCGTTGGTCTGTGCGTTTACCCCGAACCTCACCCCCGCCTCCTTTATGCAGTTGACGATATTTTCAGTAATGAATCCGTGCCCAAAATCTGAAATAAGGACAACATCGTAATCCAATATCTGCTTTTTCAGATTCTCAATAATCCGTTCTTCAATATCACCGCTTATATAGACGTCATGCAGGTAATTGATCTCAAACAGCTTCTGTTTATTATTTTCTTGCAAATACCGCTTCTTGATCACCGTCATTGTTTCGCTACGGGTGAAAAGCTCGACCTCAACGTTCGGTTTGAGGTTTTGCCGGATGAATTCCTCACGGGTATCCAGCTCACCGATGAGCGACATTAAGTGTACCTTGCCGCAAAAGCTAGCCAAGTGGTTCGCAATGGCAAACGCACCGCCGGCAAAAGCCTCGCACGAAAGGTACTTATTTACTACGAGATTTGCCTTTGCGGAACGGCCCATCGGTTCGGTATAAAAGTACTCATCGATAATTCCGTCTCCTATAAGCAGCACTTTCATATTGTTCAATTCATTGATCCGATCCGCAACGTAGTTAAACCCGTACTTAACGTTGAACTCTTTAATGAACTGCTTCGTTTCCTCCGAGTATATGTCGAGAAAATTATTCACTATAGTGGATGAGCTGAAGGAGAATCCCCTTGTTTCATGAATCGATATCTGATCAAAATAAAGCCCTCTCTCTTCCGCTTCCAGTTTTTCGTGGATATCCTTGTGTCGTCCGCGGTATCCCTGTCCCTTTGCCAGTACATTTGGCCGCAGTGTCTTCACAGATTCAAAAGGGGTGGCGTCATTCACTATGCAGACGTAATCCACCTTTGCCAGCGCCGCCGCGTTTCGCGCCCGCATATCTTCTGGAAATATCGGCCTGCCGGGACCGCGCCGCACGTCCTTATCCTTTATAACCGTAACGATTAACACATCTCCTTGACTGCACGCGTCATCAAGATGCATGAGAATACCAGGATGAATGAGGTCGAATATCCCGTGGCTTTGCACCACGACCTTACCGGCGGCCTTAAGCTCCACTATTTTGTCCGCCAACTCGTCGAAGAGGAGTATCTTTGTTTTCAGTTGCTCCATTTGTCCAATACCCTTTACCGTTTATCCAAAAAATATTGATTGATCAGCTTGGTGGAGGAAAAGACGATTTCGTGGGTGAACCGAAGTACCGCCCCGATCTCTTTGACAACTTCGGCTTCCCGTTGAATTTTACCGGTTTTATCTTCGAGGTTTTCAAATTCCTGTCCTTTAACGTATATATTCGGTCTTAATAACCTTAAAGTCTCCTCTGCAGTTTGCCATTTGTTAATAGCTACATAATCTACACATTCTAATGCGGCTATTGATTCTGCCCTTAGATCTTGATTAAACACCGGCCGGCCCGAGCCCTTGTCAACATATACATCCGGTGTAACAGTTACCACAAGAATGTCTCCCATTCCCTTTGATGCCTGAAAATATTTAATGTGTCCCGGATGCATGAGATCAAAGCATCCATGGCAATGAACAATTTTTTTCCCTTTGGATCTCAGATCTCGAAGCGTTTCTTCAAGTTCTTCAAGTTCAACAATATTCATTTAGTATCATCAGAAAATTTCTCAATTCCTTTCAACATCATTTATCGCTGACCAGAGAGCCGGAATTGTGTCTGAATGCCTTCCTTTAACGTAATAACTTTCTCCTCCATCTGCTACTGTTCTTACAAGCATAGTTTTCCAGGGCCTGAAATAGTAGGCAGCACTATCTTTTGGCGGCTCTCTTCTAAAATCATTGGGTAGATCATGGAGATCACAAACTAAAGTAGTAAAATGCTTAATCTCTCGTTCTTCCTGGTGGGCAACGTTCCTTGCCATACTAAGGGCTTTTAAAAAGACTTCCGGAGCCATTACAGCACTACCAAAATTCATTACTACACCACCTTCTAATTCCTCCACAATCGTCGTAAACCTTAAGAAGTCACGATAGGAGGTCTCTCCTGTAGCAGCACCATCGAAATTTGGATGCTCATGTATAATATCATAACCAATACCTACATGAATAGTCGCCGGAATGTTTAAGCGGTAGCATGTGGCTAAAATGCTAATATCTTTGTGTGGAAATTCACCTTCTTGAATAGCTTTACCTATGGCTTCTCCCATACCTTGCCCCTCCTGCTTATAAGCTATATTAATGATATCATTTATCCGGCCTGTCTCTTTCCACAACCCAAATTGACCTTCTCTTATATACCTGGCAACTTTTTCAGTTGTTGCACCAATAAGAGCAAATTCAAAATCGTGAATCATACAACCACCATTCATTGCTATACACGAAATGTAACCTCTTTCCAGCAGATCTATTAGATACTTCTGAACTCCTGACCTAATAACATGTGCCCCCATCATCAAAATTATTCCTTTCCCTTTTTTCATAGCTTCCACAATATGCAAGGCGACTTCTTTTAGAGAATCATTGTAGTATTTCTTATTTTCAAGTCTTTGAATACTGTCTATATTAATATCGTGGCATCTTTCTTTTAATGAGTTAATCTTTAATTTTGTCCTGTCAAATACCATGTTGTATACCAATTAATTTGTTACTGCTATGACTATCTCTTAAACTAATTTTGTTCATGTTTTAAGTCTTCTCTCACCAGTTACCTACTATTCTAAATATCCTATAAACAGACCAACTCCCTCTCAGTTACACGCAAAAAAGAGCATAACATCTATAGCTACAACTATTTACACTACGCCTGCTACTATTCTTTATTCTCTGAGAACAACAACCTTAACATTTTCATGTTCTTTGTAAAAATCGGCTATCTCCTCTTTATCAAAAGAAGCGATGATTAATACGTTAGTGTTAGACTTTACGAATTCATTCATATTAACTACCGTATAACCAAACCACACTTCACCTTCTTTGTTATCATCAACTACGTAAGCCAATTCCAGACCAAGTTCTTTTAGCACTATAAACAGAACTTCTGATATATGGTTTATTCCGTAGATTGAAACACCTTCTATTCCTTCATTTTTTAAATGTATGACTTTGTCTTTTATTACCATTTTCGCCTCTAAATAGAAATGGATCGTACTCTCTACCCTTTTGTACAATAAGGACGACTTCTCTTTGGCACCTTCCGGAGTAATTAAGTATCTTATTTTTTTAGCATCAATATTCTTTATCTTGATCCAGCCCTTTGTAACCATTTTTTTCAAAAGATGGTTCACTAGTCCCAGTGCAATACCAACCTCTTTAGACAAATCTCTCTGTGTTAGATGCCCGTTGCTTTCTAACCTTTCCAGTATCTCTAGTTCTCTAATATCAAGATCACCGGATTTTTCTTTTATCTGAATCATCTTAAAATCAAAACGGCTTTTAAAAATATATGCGGAGATTATTCCCCCATTCTTTTGTTCACGCAATGAACATGCCGTGTAAAAATTTATACGTAGCAAAGGCTATCCAAAATTACACGGACACATCTTGTTCACCATATGAACACTGATTCTAAAAAAAAACCCTTATTTGTCAAGAGTTTTTTTATCTTACATACTACATATTGTACTTATCGGCAAAATGACTACTAATGCAAAACCTTGTACAAAAATACACTGCGTTTATTTAAAGGTTTTTTTTCCGGATATTTATATGCTAACTCTATTTTTTTATCCTTTATATACAGTAATATCTCTTTTTCTATAACGTCATAATCTCTTTGTATAATTAGCATATAATCAACCTTTTTTGCTTCTGCCACCCCCAGCGCATCATTAATTCCGTACATCTGTACATGCTTTCCTCCGGCATAATACGCATTCCTTGAAGAATCACTCAAAACAACAGGAGACGGTTTATGAGAATTTGTCCTAATCCATTGACCTACTACCTTGATTCCATACTTATCAAAACGCTGAGACTTTAACGTTTTTGGCAATAGAACACTGACAACAATAATTAATACAATTAGCTGGACTTTCCACGTACTTTTTAACAACTCCTTAAAACCAACGATAAAATTACAATTATGAAATTTTTCATGTATCCACATCCCAGCCACAGAAACTCCTAATCCTACAAAGAAAACACCCGGAATGACCAGCGGCATCAAATGCCTTCTACTGGGATACTGATAAATATTGTCACCTTGGCCTAAATGGGTCAGGTTTAATCTGTACAGTATAATCAAGTAGAACAAAATAATTGAAGTTACATAAATGCCGAAAAACCTCTTTTTGTCTATTCTTGTCCAATTTATCACACCAATTATAAGGAGTATAAACAAGAATGGATGAAATGTGCTAACGTACTTTTTAATAACATGCAATATACCATTCATATGTATTTTAAAAATTGACTTTCTGGCTGTTATTTGTCCAATAATATCTCTCCAATAATTTTTCTTCTTATCACTGCCTTCTTTAACTAATCTATCATTTTTTAGAGTATCTAACACTTTTACGGGCGCTGCCAAATCAGATACATCCTTTTCCTTATCACTCTCTTCTTTAACCAATCTATCATTTCTTAGAGTAGCTAACACTTTTCCGAGCCCTGCCAAATTAGTTACATTTTTTTTCTTTGTAAGTGACCATGATCCAGTATCTTGTTTGATAAAAACAAGATACGGCATTGAAAAAACAAGAAATGAAACAACCAGGATGAGAATTGACACCAGTTTCTCTTTCCATAATACCTTAATCTTGACGAAATCTTTCAGAACACACCAAAAGGCGACTATGATAATAATCCCAATTCCTTCAGGTCGTGCAAGATAAGCAAGTGCAGAACAGATCCCTGTTAATGCAAATAAAAGAAGTTTCCTATTCGTTATTGCAAAATAGCCTAAACCAAGCGCTGATATGAAGAAAAAGAAATAAGTAGATTCTGAAATTATGTCTGCAGAAAATCTTACAGCATATGGATGGAAGGCCAAGATAATAGCAGAGACAAACGATATCTTCCGGTCAAAAGCACTTTTACCAATCAGATAAAATACAATTACCGTTAATGTACCAAAAAGAACAGATATAATCGTACCGGACAGTTCCATGTCAGGAACGACCTTGTACAACACTGCCATAATCAAAGAGTATAAGGGATGATAGTCGTGTCCTAATCCACTCGCAAAGTCACCACTGGCAAAGTATTTTGCATTTTGCATAAAGGCGACACTATCATTCTTTATTACATAGGTAAAAAAACTCAAGTATATTCTCACTGAAAGAGAGATTATCAAGAGTAGCCAGATATACCTGTCTTTGAAAAAACTTTTTGTATTATCGTTCTCTAACTCTATAGCTTTCATATCTAGATTAAGATTTAGGGATTAAGGAATTAATGGGATCCCTCAATGTTATAATTCCGACTCGTTCCAGTCAGGTATACTTTCCACCATACTTCTCACTAAAGACTATTTTGTCCAGACTTAACCTCGGTCTGGAAGACGGTTCTTCATCTGGGATGCCAACCGGTAAAAGTGCCATTACCTCAACATGGTCCGGAATATCAAGGATTTCCTTTACCTTTTCGTCTTCATACCATCTTACCCAACAGGTGCCAAGGCCGATCTCCACTGCCTGTAGAACAATATGTTCAACAGCTATCGCCACATTTGCCGCTGCGGCAACCATAAGGGCATCCTTTGTAACAGTGTCCATTCCCTTCTTAAGGTAAGGAATAAAGACTTCCCTCGTTCTCTCTGGAAGCGCACCCGATTCTATAAGCTCATCCACCCTTACCGGAAATTCCTTAAATGCTTTTATATCTGCACAGCAAACTATTATCACGGGAGCACGTTTAACGTGTCTTTGATTGTGCGCCGCCCTTTGTAACTTTGTTTTAGTGTCATCATCTCTGACCACTATAAACCGCCATGGCTGTGTGTTTGTCCCTGATGGTGCCAATCTGGCACTTTCAAGTAAAAGTTTGATCTTTTCATCAGGAATTGGATCCGGCTTAAATTTCCTTATACTCCTTCGTGTTCTTATTGCCTCACTTACATCCATCAATCCCCCCCCCCAAACCAAGGCGAGCCATAACCAAACAGGAGTTAATAAATTACAAAACTCAAATCATAAATAACAAACAAATATCAAATTATAATGTCTGAATGATCAAAATCATTTTTTTTTGGAATTTTAGTATACTGCACACCATTAAGCACCTAAACGAAAATACATAAGATTGACTATTCTAAAGTATACAATATAATAATCAACTAATACTTAGTACAAACATTTTATATAAATATGATTTGCATCCCCATTACGGCCAGAAGCCCTGAAGACACTGTTTCGGAAATGATCTCAGCGTCCAAACATGCTGATATAGTAGAATTACGTATTGACTATATCCCTGAATTACAGAACGCGGAAGAATGCATTGAGGAATCATTAAAGCGTAAAACTAAACCCGTAATAATTACAAACAGGCCTGAAAGGGAAGGTGGCAAATTTAATGGAAGTGAGCAGGACAGGTTATGCCTATTACAAAAGGCCATAGATCTGGGAGCAGATTATGTTGACGTTGAATACGATTCAATCGAGCAAATTATCAGAAGAAACAGTAGTAAGATAATTATTTCACATCATAATTTCAAAGAGACACCTCACAACTTAAGCAAAATATATGATGAT